>ENA-ORCV01000171-ORCV01000171.1-marine-metagenome-genome-assembly--contig:-NODE-171-length-94650-cov-4.814989_pt1 | contig 94650 bp, 89 predicted proteins | sample MGYA00237779_ERZ508509 | MGnify/ENA primary metagenome ERZ508509 (study PRJEB26180, sample SAMN06268772) | marine metagenome | isolation source: Bioluminescent Bay, La Paraguera, Puerto Rico | place... | reverse complement strand
GCCGCCACATGGTCCCGCGCGGCAGGATGATGTAGTCGCCCGGCTCGAAGGCGAGATGACCGAAGTCGCAAAAGAGATCGCCCTCCCCCTGATGGATGAACAGGAGCTGGTCGCCGTCGCCATTGCGGGCGAGCGCTGTCATCGGGCTTTCAAGTTTCCAGAAGCGGATGTCGGTCGCGTTATTATGGATAACCCGCGGCGCGGCCCAGGGCGACGCGCCCGCTTCATTGAGCGCGGCGAGATCGAACGCGCGGGGCCGCAAGGGACCTTCGAAATTCGACCAGCCTGTCGGCGGGCGCTTGTGGTGGAGAAAGGCGGCGGGGCCGAAGAAGCCTTCCTTCGACATTTCGCGCTCATAGGTCCCGGCCGGCATATCCGCATGGGCCTGCCGCGAGGCCTCGCCCTCCACTCGTGACGCCGTGATCCATTTGCGAGCCATAAGCCTCGCCTCCTTTGATCAAAATTAGTAACATTTGTTACCATTTTGCCGGGCGCTCCGCAACAGCAAAGGGGGGCGGACGGGCGCCTTCCCCCGCCGGCGCTGCTTTGGTAACGGCTCTGCGACCTGATACTTTGCCGCCTTGCGCGCAGGCTTCACCCGGCCCATTTCAAGGGGCACTCAAAAGAACGCTGACAAGGAAAACGACGTGAAAAAAACCCGCCTTCTGATTCTGGGCTCCGGCCCCGCCGGCCTCACCGCTGCGATCTACGCCGCCCGCGCGGGGCTGAAGCCGGTGCTGGTGCACGGCATCCAGCCCGGCGGGCAGATGACCATCACCACCGATGTGGAGAACTATCCGGGTTTCGCCGACGTCATTCAGGGCCCGTGGCTGATGGAGCAGATGCAAAAACAGGCCGAGCATGTGGGTACCGAATTCGTCAGCGACATCATCACCGATGTCGATTTTTCAAAACGCCCCTTCACGATGAAAGGCGACAGCGGCGAGACCTATGCTGCGGACGCCGTCGTTATCGCCACCGGCGCCCAGGCGCGATGGCTCGGCCTTCCCTCGGAGCAGAAGTTTCAGGGCTTCGGGGTTTCGGCCTGCGCCACTTGCGACGGGTTCTTCTACCGCAACAAGGATGTAGTCGTCATTGGCGGCGGCAACACGGCGGTCGAGGAAGCGCTTTATCTCGCCGGTCTTGCGAAACATGTGACGCTTGTTCATCGCCGCGATGAGCTGCGCGCGGAAAAGATTTTGCAAACGCGCCTCTTCAACAAGGACAACATCGACGTCGTCTGGGACCACACGCTTGAAGAAATTCTCGGCGACGACAATCCGCTCGGCGTCACCGGCGCGCGGATCAGGCATGTGAAAACCGGCGAAACGCGGGAGATCAAGACTGACGGCGTCTTCGTGGCGATCGGCCACAAGCCGTCGACAGAGCTCTTCGAGGGCAAGCTGAAGATGAACGCCCACGGCTATCTCGTCACCGCGCCGGATTCGACGGCGACGGAAATTCCCGGCGTTTACGCCGCTGGCGACGTCACGGACGACATCTACCGCCAGGCGGTGACCGCCGCCGGCATGGGCTGCATGGCGGCGCTTGAAGCTGAAAAATTTCTCGCGGCGGAAGAGGCCGGCCACGCTGCGGCGGCGGAGTAAACGCCAGGAGCGCCCTCATGAAAAAGATCATCGTCGGCATCAGCGGCGCAAGCGGCGTGATCTACGGCGTCAGGCTTCTTGAAAAGCTGCGCGAGGCGGGCGGCGTCGAGACCCATCTCATCATGAGCCCGACGGCGCAGATGAATGTCGGGATCGAGACGGAGATGAAGCCCGTCGACGTCATCGCCCTCGCCGATGTCGCCTACAAATTCACGGACATCGCCGCGCCGATCGCCAGCGGCTCGTTCCGCACCGACGGCATGGTGATCGCCGCCTGTTCGATGAAAACCCTTTCCGGCGTCGTTCATTCCTATGCGGACAACCTGCTGATCCGCGCGGCGGATGTATGCCTTAAAGATCGCCGGCGGCTGATCCTCATGCCCCGCGAAACGCCGCTTCACGCCGGCCATTGCAAGCTCTTTTACGAAGTGAGCCTGATGGGCGCGATCGTCGCGCCGCCGATGCCGGCGATGTATGCGAGACCGCAAACCGTCGATGACATCGTCGATCACTCGGTCGGCCGCGTCATGGACCTGCTCGATATCGATTGCGACTTCATCGAACGCTGGCGCGGCGCACAGAACCGGTCCGGCGAAACGGACTGAATTTTCTCCCGGCAAGCAATCTGAACCTTACCCCGTTTCTCCCCGCGCATGCGGGGATCCATTACCGGATTGCAACGGCATGATCGCTCTCGCGGCGTTCACCTTTGCAAAGGGGCCGAGCTTTTTCCTTCTCTTGAACTAGGGGCGGCATTGCACAGCCTGGATACTCACTGATATCGCCGGCATACCTCACACCGTGGGTACGGTGCCGCCATCAATAACGTATTCGGCTCCCGTTATTGCGCCGGCGCGATCAGAAGCGAGAAAGGCGATGAGGTTTGCAACCTCTTCGGGCTTTGATGGCCGCCCGATAGGCACGCCGCCGAGTGAGTCCATGATCATCTGTTTGCCTTGTTCGACAGACACCCCTTGTTTGTCCGCGAGGCGCTGGGCCAATGCAACGGACGACTCGGTCTCAATCCAGCCCGGGGAAACGCGCACAACGCGTACGCCCTTGGGCGATACCTGCTTCGAAAGGCTCTTGCTGTACGTAGACAACGCCGCTTTTGCAGCGGCGTAGGCCGTTGTCGCTTCGGCGAGCGGCAGCTCGCGCTGTATGGAGGTGACGTGGATCACAACTCCCGATCCGCGCGCCTCCATTTCGGGCACAAGCTCACGGTCGAGCCGGACGGCTGGCATGAGATTCATTTCCAGCTCCTTTCTCCATTCTTCATCGTCCAGAACAGTGTAGCCCCCCGCAGGCGCTGAAGAACCGCCCAGCATGTGAACCATAACATCAACCCCGCTGAGCCGCTCACGGACAGCGGCGGCGACGCTCGCGCAGCCTTCGGCGTGGGTAAGGTCCACGGCTACGAATTGCGATTCTGACATTTCAGGCGGCTTGCTCCGCGCCGTTGTCAGCACACGGGCGCCAAGCTCCTCAAACAGGCGCACTGTGGCGCTTCTTGCGCCGCGCGTGCCGGAGGTGATAAGCGCCCGCTTTCCTTTCAGGGAGAGAAAATTGGTCATGGAATGATTTCCAGTTCCGCAATCCTGTCGCCTTTGAGGACAAAGAAATATCGCAAGTCAACCGGGCTTCCCGGAAAATCGCCGACAAGGTGGCTGCTAACGACGGTTCGCCCGTCTTTTTCCGATATGTCGAACGGCTCGATCTTGTAGGTATACTGAGTATATGCATTCGCTATCCATTGCCGGATCGCATCGCGGCCTGCATATGTATTGCCCTCGTCGAAGACTGTCGCATCGGGTGTGAAGCATTCTGAAACGGCTTTGGCGTTGGCTTTTTTGTCAGCCGAAAAATAGTCGGCGATTGCATTCGGTAGTTTTATCGTCACGATCGTTTTCCTTTTGTTGAAGTGTTGGGTTCAGTGGCGGCTGCCAACCAGGCCATTCGGACCTTTGGTCCTGGATAAGATTTGCGCGATAGCAACGAGGGTCAGGGCGGCGACCGCGTCGATGAGCTGATCGAGAATTTGGCGCGCCTGTTCGGCTGCTCGGCGCTGCTGAAAACCTGATAACACCGCATTTTACCTTTCCAGTGCCCTCCGGGAGCAATTTAGGGCTTTGACGCCATGCGGATAAGCAGGATAAAAGTGGATGCGGCGTTTCGAATATCGGGATAATGAAAAACTACAATCTAAACGATTTTGATGCAGTCCTTGCGATCAGCCGGAGAGGCTCATTCCGAGCTGCGGCGCTTGATCTCGGAATGTCGACAAGCGCTCTCAGTAACGCGATCGCCAAGGTTGAGAGACAACTGGGCGTGCGGATTTTCAATCGTACGACACGCAGCGTTTCGCTCACTGATGCGGGGCGCAGATTTGTCGACCAGATGACACCCGCCCTCAAGGATATTCATCAGGCGCTTGATACCGTCCGATCGCAACAGGAAACGCCAATCGGTACGTTGCGCATCAACACATTCGCAACAGCGGGTCGCGAAATATTGTCGCCACTTATTTTAGAGTTCCTGCGGCGCTTTCCGGGCGTGCAAATCGATCTGGTGACCGAAGGCAATCTTGTCGACATCGCCGCAGACGGATTCGATTTTGGCGTTCGAAGCCAGAATCTTGTCCCAACCGACATGATCGCCATTCCGCTCGGTCCCGCAAGACGCTACGCTGTTGTCGGCTCTCCTGCATATTTTGAAGGGCGCAGCTTACCGCGCACGCCACTCGACCTGCATTCACACGCCTGCATTCGAACTCGATTACCGAACGGGGCGATATTCCGTTGGCGGTTTGAAGCTGACGGGCAACCTGTGCAGGTAGATGTCGATGGCCCTATAGCCCTGGACGAAGCCAGCCTGGCGCGCATCGCTGCACTCGAATCTGTAGGAATCGGCTTCTTTATGGAATCTGACGTGTACGAAGATATTGAAGCAGGCCGACTTGTGCGGGTCCTGGCCGAATGGACGCCGCCCATATCGCCATTGTGCCTCTATTATCCAAGCCGCCGGGATCCGCCTGCGGCGTTCAAGGTGTTCGTCGACCTTGCACGCGAAGTCGCTCGCTCATCCCGACAATGAAATCCTAATGTTCAAGCCGCGAGGCCTCGATCAGTTTCGCCGCGCCTTTATCCAGCAATTCAAGCGCGACCTTGCGGCCAAGTTCCCGGGGCCTTGAGCCGTCGCTTTCGCTGCACGCTTCGATAAGTTCCGACCCGTCTTCGCTGATCACCGCGCCGCTCAGGGAAAGCTTCCTGCCTTCAAACGCCGCATAGCCGGCGATTGGCGAATTGCAGTGGCCGTTCAACACCCACAAGAGTTCGCGTTCGGCTTCGGCGCAGGCCCGCGTTTCAGCGTGATCGATCGCCGCCAGCAGCGACCGCGTTCCCCAGTCTTTTTCAGCACATTCGACCGCGACGACGCCCTGCCCGACCGCGGGAAGCATTTCCGCCGCCGGAAACACATGGGCGATGCGATGCGCAAGCCCCACGCGCGCCAGTCCGCAGTTCGCGACGACGATAGCGTCCGCCGGCCCGACGCGCGACCCGTCCGGGAGCATCTGCAGCGCGCGCTCGTCGAGCTTCTTGATGCGCGTATCGGCGGCGCCGCGATAATGGATGATCTCCGCTTCAGGAAAACGCCGCCGCAGAAACGCCGCGCGGCGCACCGAGTTGGTGCCAATCTTCAGCCCCGCGGCTTTCGTCTCCAGAAACCGTTCCAGCGCAACGTCCTTGCGCAGGACAAGCGCGTCCTCGACCGGCTCGCGCTTCAGCATGGCGGCGACGACCAGTCCCGGCGTTTCCTCATTGCCGGGCATGTCTTTTAAGGAATGCATCGCGGCCTGCAGATCGCCCGCCGAAATCGCCTCGCGAATTTCAGCGACAAAGGCGCCGCCCTTGCCGCCATGACGGTCGAGGCGGCTCACCTGATCCCGGTCGCCGCGCGGGGAATAGCGCACGATCTCCGCGCTGACGCCGGCATGCGCCGCGCGCAGTTGCGCGGCGACCTCTTCGGTCTGGGCGAGCGCCATCGCCGTCGATCTTGTGCCTATGCGCATCCGGTCTTCCTTATTCTCCCCCGTATGTGCGCCAAGCCGCGCCGCGATACAATTCCCTGAGGGCGAAAATGCGCGCGCCCGCGTCATGATGCGCCGCGTCAAGGCGCCGGACTGTGCAAGCCGGGCGGCCCATAGTAAGACGTTTCATCGAATTCGCGAGGAAACGGCGCTTTCAATGTCAAAAAACTCCGATCGCTTCGACGACTGGATTCGCTCCGCCTTCGTCGAGATGAACACAGAACTTGAAGAGCTTTATTTCGCGCAGGAAGACTGCGCCGACGTGGAAGGCGCCGGCGGCGGGGTCAAGCAGCGGATGCGCGAGGAAGGCCGGAAGCTGCTCGTTCCCCTGCTCGAGGAAGGCAACACCGACGAAGGGTTCGACAACGCCTATAATCTCCTCGGCAATGTCGGCCTTTTTTTCGCAGCCTTGCGCCGTCATGAAGTGACGAATCCGGCGCGGGAAGCCTATTCGCCGCTGGCGGAAGAATCGGCGCTCGCCATGCACCTTTCCGCCTCGCTCGGCGTCGTGCCGCGCGCGACCGCCTGCCATCTGAATTCGCGCAATCTCGCCAGGGGCGGCGTTTTCAAGAATTTTACCGCGCTCGAGGATGAAATCCTGTTCAACGAATACAACACCCGCGGGGTCTTGTGTTACATGCGCGCCGCCGACGCGCTGACGCGGATCGTTCCGCTCGGGGTGACGCATCCTGTCGCCGAAATGCTGTTCGAAGACGCGGCCGCGGCGTTGCGTGATGTGGTCAAATACAACAAGATCCTGTTCGACCGGCTCGACCCGGACCGTTTTTTTTATTGCGTGCGCCCCTATTACAAACCCTACAAGGTCGGCGGTATCGAATATCGCGGTATGAATGCGGGTGATTTTTCCGCGATCAACGAGATCGACCTCCTGCTCGGTCTCTGCCGGGCGAACGATCCCTATTATTCAGAAATTCTCGTCGACAAGATGCTGTTCATGACGCCGGAAGATCAGGGTCGCCTGCGCGACGTCATGCGGCGCGGCTCCCTCCTCAACCGTTTTCTGGACGATGCGGACGCCCATGGCGGCGCGGCGTGGTTCAAGAAAAACGCCGCCGCGTTTCTTGAGGTCTGCAAACTGCACGGCATGGCGGCGCAGCAGCACCACAACATGCTGGTCGAGAAGTTCATCAGGAAGCCTTCGCAAGACCTCGACCAGTCGAAGCTGAAGCAGATCACTGCGAGCGGGCCGCCGCTCTCCGAACTTCTCATTCATCTTGAGCATTTGCGCGACCTGCGCCTCGCGGCGGACCGCAACGACATCGCGTCGAGACATCAGGACATCGCGAGGCTGAAGGCGCTGGCGGGCGGCTGAGCGGCCGCCTCAACCTTGCGAATTTTACCCGCGTTGCATTGGCGCCGCCTTGACGGCAAGCTGAAAGACCGCCGCCAGATTCGGGAGTTAGAAACATGAACCTGTCACGCCGCACTGTTCTCCAGACGTCCGCCGCCGCTGCGGCGATCACCGCCCTGCCCGGCTGCTCCGGCGGCCCCGAAGTCGCGGCGGACCGTCTGCTTGAGACGATCACCAAGCAGATTCTTTCGGCCTATCCCGAAAGCGCCTCCAGCGCCGGCGTCGACAGCGGAAAATACCGCCGCCTCAAATCGCAACTCACGGATCGCTCGCTTGCCGGGCAGAAAAAAATCGAAAGCGAGGTGCGCTCGACGCTTCGCATCCTCAACGCCATCGACATGTCGAAGCTGCCGTCGGCGCAGGCGCTTAATATCGATGTGGTGCGAACGGTTTTCGAGACGACCGTCGAAGGTTTCGATTTCCCCTATGGCGACGTGGCGCTCCTGAACTCCAACTGGTCCTATCGCAACAGTCCCTACGCGGTCGCACAGAATGTCGGCGCGTTCGTCGAAATCCCGAGCCTTCTCGATTCGGCCCATTCCATCGAAACGCCTGAAGACGCGGACGCCTATCTTTCACGCATGGACGCCTATGCAGGCCAGCTCGACGGCGAAACCGAAAGGCTCGTCGCCGACGGCGAAAAGGGCGTCGTCCTGCCGGCTTTCCTGATGACCAAAACACTGGGCCAGTTGCGCGGCGCCAGGGGAACTCCGGTCGAGAACTGGGGGATCGTCGCCTCGCTCGCCTCGCGCAGCGCGGATATGAACGGCGATTATGCAGAGCAGGCAAAGACGCTGGCGGCGGAAAAAATTCTCCCCGCCCTCGACCGGCAGATCGCAGCGCTCGAAGCGCTCGCACCGCGCGCAACCGACAACGCCGGCGTCTGGGCGCAGCCCGACGGCGAGGCCTATTACAGCTGGGCGCTGCGCGCCAGCACAACGACAACCCTGTCGCCGGACGAAGTGCACGAAATGGGGCTTGAAGAACTCGCTAGCCTGCAGGCGCGGATGGACGCAATCCTCAAATCCATCGGCTATGCAGAAGGCCCGGTCGGCGCCCGTATGGCGGCGCTTTATGACGATCCGCGCTACCAGTTTTCGGAAGGAGACGAAGGCCGCCGGGAGATCCTTGAGCTGATCGAGACATCGCTTGCGGATATCCGCGGGCGCATGCCGGACGCATTCGAAACCCTCGTCCCGGGCTTTCTTGAAGTGACGCGCATTCCCGAAGAAGTCGAAGCGGGCGCGCCCGGCGCCTATGGCGGCGCAGGCTCCGTCGACGGCAAGCAGCCGGGGCACTACTGGATCAATCTGCGCACACCGGACCTGCACCGCAAATTCACGCTGCCGGATCTTACTTTTCATGAAGCGATCCCCGGTCATGTCTGGCAGGGCGAATACACATTCAAGCAGCCGCTGGTGCGCTCGCTTCTCGCCTTTAACGCCTATTCGGAAGGCTGGGCGCTATACGCCGAACAGATCGCCGACGAGCTCGGGGTTTACGATGACTTCCCCGTGGGACGGCTCGGCTATCTTCAGTCCCTCGCCTTCCGCGCCTGCCGCCTTGTGGTCGACACCGGCCTCCACGCCAAGCGATGGACGCGGGCTGAGGGGATCGACTTTTTCGTCAGGGAAAACGGTTCGAACCCGGACGAAGTGCGCGGCGAGGTCGACCGTTATTGCGCATGGCCGGGCCAGGCCTGCGGCTATAAGGTCGGCCACTCGGCGATCGTCTCCCTTCGCGAAAAGGCGAAAGCGGCCCTCGGCGAACGGTTCGACTTCCGCCGGTTCAACGACGCGCTGGTCCTTGGCGGCAATGTCCCGATGACCGTGCTCGGTCGCGTGATCGACGACTACATTGCGCGCGATGGATAATATAACAAAGAAAAAGCAAGGATTGACGCCGGATCGCCAATGTTTTCCTTCAGTATTCAGGGCGATGTAGTAACCACTCTAGGTTGAAAAAGTGCGTCGGGATGGCGTAGACTTCTGATCTGTTCAACGGGGTCGCTTCAGGGGTGCGTCCATGCTTGACGTCATGAAGAAGAAATCCGCCGTCGGCGGAGGGCTTGCGGTGTTGTTGGGGAGCGCATGCGGAACCGCCGCCGCTCAAGACGCGCCTTCCTCCAGCGAGCCGGTGGAATTCAGGGAATACGTAGACAAGAGTAAAATGGTGAGCGGAGACGGCATCGTGGGTGTCGGCTTTTCCGCATCCGCCCTGCCGCCTTCCGACGGTTTTAACACCATTCTTATTCACACAGACGGCCCCAGACCCAATCGAATAAGTCTTGAGGTCAAGACCGTCGACGGTCGCTACGAGGCGTATCCCAGTCAGGAAATCACGCTCAAACCTTGCGGCGCATCGCATTCCGTTTCCTGTCAGTGGACAAAAGTCGATTTCACCGGCGCCAGCAGGCGCATGCTGGGGGAATATGACGCCGGCCACTACACGGTGAAAGCTTTCGACAAACCGACCGGCCGCGTCTTTCCCGCCTATTTCGCCAGCTGGAACGCAATCAAGGCGAAGTCCTGGGAGCAAACCGGCGAGGTCGACTTTTTCATCAATTCCGAGAACAGCACCGTTTTTTTTCGCGACCAAAGACCCGGCGCGAACGGGCGCAGCAACTGCCCCAAGGTTGTCAGCAAGCACCGCTCCAGCATTAATTACGACACTATCTGCAGCGTAAGCATTCGGCAGGTCCTCAATTCAGACGAGATCATGTTTTATCGCAGCCAGGGCTCGATCATGCTCGACCCGATCATTGCGCGGTTGAAGTAATAATGGCCGCGGGCGAACAAGCGGCGCCGATGCGGATATTGGGAACCGCCTTGCGCGCAGGCCGCTCGCCAGTGCTGTTCGCTATTCTTGTCGCTCTCATATTGCTGTTCGCCTCGCTGTTAGTGATCTACCTGTCGGACCAGTCACGGAACGTCACGCTATCGGCGCGCGCGTCCACTGGCGTTGTCTCCTGGACAATCGGCGCCCGGCCGGAAGACCCGTTCGTTATCGACTTGCCCGCCGGCGTGCTTACCCGGTTCGATTTCGATCAGCTCAGCGAAGAATATCATTTCGACGAGCAAACCGGCGTTTACCGCTATAGCGAACGCGGCGCCCTTTCCACAAAGATCGTCATTCATCAAAACGCGCAGGTCACGATCACAACCGAGGCGACGCTTCGGTCCGTGACCATCGAAATTTCCGACCCGCCGGTTGAATTCGCTTCCCCTGAGAATACTGAACCGTTTGTCGAAGTGTATTCGGGCGGAGAACTGACGCCGCACATGGCGCCGCCTTTCAGCCTCACCTTGTCCTGCATGGATTCCGAAAATTCGTCAGGAGACTGCCTGCGCAACAACACAGCGCATATCCTGATCGAAACGGACCGGCTGCTTATCGGCAGGCATCTGACCGAATCAAACACAACGCCTACCGAAAAGCCGTATATATTTACCCCTCGACTGATTTCCGGCGACCTTACCGCCGTCAACAGCGGCTTCTTCAATAATCGGCGACATCTGCTCGCAAGCGAAACACTCGACCCCGGCGATGAAGTCATCATCGAACCGGAGCATGGGCGGAAACCGCAACCTGAAAACGGCGAAAGCGATACGCAGGAAGACGAACGCAAAGTACGCGGCATGGCGCAACTTGAATGGCCGGTTGAAGGCGAACCCTTTGTCAGCGTCGTCGCCCATACGAATGACGACAATATAGCCGTCACTCATTTCGGCGGCGGCTACGAGTTCGGTGTTTCGAACTGGAAAGCCTTTTCCTCCGACCCGTTCGTGCAGTCTTCAACTGCATTTTTCATCGGCTTGCTGGCTCTGTTGAATTCCATCGGGTATTTTTACGACTGGCGCCGGGACCGAAATGACGATGATAGGGAAGTAGAAGAAGGCTCGCCGGTCACTGAAACGCCATCAAGGCATTCTGTCACTGCTGGCCATGAAGAAGAAATCGCCGATCAACCCAAGGGGCATGAAAATGGGGAACAACCAAATGACGCTCAAGTCCGTTCTGACAAAACGTCCGCGCCGAAAGGCGCTATTGCTGGCGGCGGCGCTGACGGCTTCGTTTCTGCCGCTGAGTAACGCCGCCGCCGCCAACGGCGTTCATCTCAAAGCGGACGGCTCAATGGGTGGCGGCTATACGGTGCGGCGCGGCGAGGATTGCTTCATCGTCACCGCGCGGCACGTCGTCGTGAACAACGGTATCCCGGCGAGATCCATCACCGTCACCGGCGCCAATGGCGGCGTCACCAAAGCGCGAATGATCGACAATGCGGAGGACCTCGATCTTGCGCTTCTCAGGGTGGAAAACGCCAACGCCATTCCCTGCGAAGCAGACTGGCAGGATGGCGGCTCCATGATGTCGACGCTCAAGCAGTCCAATGAAGCGATTGTGGAGATCACCCTGCAAAGCCAGGTGAGCGAGCGCAAGCGCCTGTTCTTCGCGGGCAACGCAGGCGCGACCAACCTCCGCTTCAATCCGAACAGCAATCTCGACGTCGTCAAAAGGGGCAACAGCGGCAGCCCTGTTTATACGGGCGATCATGTCGTCGGCATCCTGCTCGAAGTCGATCCGAGCACGAAGCAGGCGACCGTTTTGCGTCAGGACATCATCCACGGGCGCCTGAAAAACCAGGTTCTTTCCACCAGCGATAGAATGATCGTCGTGCGGCCGATCATCGCCCAGAACAGGGAGCATCGTCAGGCGACCCTCGCCGCGCTGGACGCTCTCGCCGACACCGGCGCGTTTCAGGTTTCTGAACCCTTGACCCCGCGGGACCCTTACGGCCGGGTCGAAGAGAAAATTCCCGTCGGCACCGACTACATTCTGGACGGATCGATTCTCGAGGCCGCCTATGAGCGCCGGGACGGCGCGGTCCCGACGCCGGTTATCAAGACGCCGACCGGAAAAACCATCACCAAACCGCAGGCCGGCTCCATCCCTATTCCCACCAGTGAAGATAACCCGCTCGGCGCCATCTTCAGCATCATGGGTCAGGTGGAAAACGCCGAGCAAGGCTCGCAGGAAATCAACAAGGGCCTCGAACAGATGCCGGACGAAATCAAAAGCATTTTCGGCGGCTTTCCCCAATCAAAGCAGCAGCAGCCGCAGGAAACAGCGCCGGCCACCGCAGCCAATAAAACGCAACGGCCGCAATATCACTATGCGTTTCCGGTCCAGCTCGAACTGAAACTGATCGACGTGAAAACCGGCGCAACAACATCGCACTTCGTGCGCGACGACTCCTATCGCGCGCCTTATGGAAACTCGAACGTCCGCAGCCATTTGAGTCTGGCCGTTGAACAGGCCGTGCGGAAACACGTGCCGGCGCTGTTGCAAAAAGGCGGCGTCAATTACTGATCGCCGCCGGCTTTTGCCCTCGCTACTACTGGCGGCGCGCCCCGAAAGGGAAGCGCGGCGCCCTTTATCTTTGACAGTGCGAACAGAACAATAATGGAAACTTCATACCGGCTCTAAGCCGTCGCTGGGCTGTCACAGCGAACTTCAATTCACCCGCTTGCGCCGTGCAAGCTTCAACGGAACGGCCCTCGCCTCTTGAAGGTCCTTTTGCGAATTAAGCCCGCCTTGAAAAGTTGCGTTACCCTGGGTGCGTAATCATGTGGCCGATACAAGCGCAGGTAGTTTTTGCGCGATATGCTCCGAAAACGCGCTGACCGCTGGCGGCGCCCCCTTCCGCGAGGGCTGTAACAGGCTGAGGGTTGCATCACCGGAGACCCAGCCCGGCAACACCCCCACAAGCCGGCCGATTTCTACGTCATGTGCGCAGACATAAGCAGGAAGCGAGACGATGCCCACGCCAGCAGCGCTGGCTTCCTTGAGCGTAACCATATCGTCGCTGCTCAATCTTGGGATAAACTGAATGACCTTTGAATCGCCGTCGTGCGAGCGCAAACTCCATTCGCCAACTTCTTTGCGCCAGCCAAGGCATAGGCCGCTGTGACCTTTTAAGTCTTGGGGCGCGGCAGGTTCGCCGAATTCCTCCACGTAGCGAGGAGAAGCGAATAAACGCCACTCAACTTTCGCAACACGCTTCTGGATTAGACTGGAGTCTGGCAGGTTTTCGACGTGCCCTCTGATCGCCAAGTCTACGCCCGCCTCAATGAGATTGACCAACTCATTCGTGACGAATTGTCCAATCTCGACCCTCGGGTGTTGCCGGAGGAAATCGGAGACGAGCGCTTGTAGCGCAAATTGCGCGACGCCAGCGGAGCAAGATATGCGGACTTTGCCGGTTAGCGCGCCGCTTCGCTGTTTTATCGCAGCTTCCGCCGCATGAACCTCTTCAACGACTGCCTTGGCGTGACGGAAAAACTCGACGCCGGTATCGGTGATCGCAAACTGCCGGGAAGTGCGCTGGATGAGCCGTGCGCCAAGTCGGGTTTCCAGTTGCTGTATGTGACGGCTCAATCGGGATTTGGGGATGTCGAGCACTCGGCCTGCCGGCGCAAATCCCCGTTGTTCCACGACATGGAAAAAGTACAGATAGTCGTTCAAGTCTAATGTCGAATCGTGAACCATAGTTCTAAATATGGAACGATAAGTCCCATGTAAAGCAATTTCCTATCTATCGTTCTATTGTTATGTCCTTCTCTCGAAATGAGGAGAAGATCAATGCCGTACGATTCACGGGAAACGCTTGAGAATGCTGACAGCCGGAAACTGATGCCGGTGTACGGAAAACCGTTTTCTGTCGGGACCGGATTTAAGGCGTTGAATTTCACGCACGCCATGTTCTCCGGATCAATGGATCCGATCATCATGGTGGATCACTTCACAATGACAGAACCCACATTTGGGCCTCATGCCCATGCCGGTCTGTCCGCCGTGTCCATACTGTTTGAAGATAGCGAAGGCCCCTTCAGTAACAAAGACAGCCTCGGCAATGACATCGAATTGATGCCGGGTGATTTATATTGGCTGAAGGCAGGACGCGGCGCCGTACACGACGAGAAACCCCGCCCCGGCGCCCGCACCCACGCACTCCAGGTTTTTGTAAACTTGCCGGCGCGCATGAAATATGACGAACCTTGCTCGCTTCATGTCAAAGCCTCTGACATGCCCCACATTGTTGGTGACGGGTATCGCGCACGCCTTATGCTTGGTCAAAGCGGCGGACATAAGGGTGCAAATTCGCCGGCGCACCCGATGACCATCCTGGATGTGCAATTGGACGAAGGGGCGTCGTTCGCGCATCAAATCCCATCGGGACAAACCGCCTGGATCTTGTCCGTTGATGGATCACTGGGTCTGCAAAATAACCAGTCATCCTTGTCACTCGATGCCGGATCATCAGTCACGGTATGCGCTGGAGATAGCAGCTGCGATTTAATCATCGGTGGGAAATCAAGAGTCCATTTCGTCCTTCTTCAGGCTGAACCCTTGCGCGAACCCTTTGTGCAGCGCGGGCCGTTCGCGATGAGCACAGAACAAGAAGTCGACGCCATGTTCGCCGCCCACGCAGCCGGCGAACTCGGCTCCATCGACAAAACTTGACCCGGAATACGACCGTCTCACCCCTCAAGAAGGAGCAAGCCAATGAACTTCCTGCGCAACAAGAAAGACCTCACCCTTGTCCTGGGAGGCAGCGGTAAAACAGGCCGCCGTGTAGCTGAACGCCTTGCGGCGAAAGGCCATGAGGTCCGCATCGGATCGCGCTCTGCAGTCCCGCCTTTTGACTGGGACAATGAGAAGAGTTGGGATGCTTGCCTCAAGGGCGTAACTGCAGCGTACATCACCTATGCTCCAGACCTTGCCATGCCGGGCGCCCAAGACGCGATCCGGGCTTTTGCAGACCTCGCCAGGCGGCGCGGCGTGCAACGATTGGTTCTGTTGTCAGGTCGCGGTGAAGAGGAAGCCCAAGCCTGCGAGCGTATTGTTCAGAACGCCGGTCTTGAATGGACCATTGTCCGGGCAAGCTGGTTCAATCAGAACTTCTCTGAAGGCGCGTTCATCGACATGGTGCTTGGCGGTGCGATTACGCTGCCCGCAGGCGATCAGGTCGAACCCTTCGTGGATGTCGACGATATTGCAGATGTAGCCGTCGCGGCTTTGACCGAGGACAACCACAATGGACAGATCTATGAAGTCACCGGCCCCCGATTGATGTCTATTGCGGATGTAGCTGCAGACCTCTCTCGCGCAATGGGTCGCGAAGTCACCTATGCGGATGTGCCTCACGATGCATTTGTGTCGGAAGTCGCAAATTCGGGGGCGCCCAAAGACGTTGTCTGGATGCTGGACTATCTTTTCTCCACTGTCCTCGATGGACGCAATGCGCACCTCTGCGATGGCGTTCAGCGCGCACTTGGTCGACCGCCTAAGGATTTCGCCGACTATGCGCGCGACGTGGCGGCGACCGGCGTGTGGAGGACAACCGCATGAGCCGAGAATAAACGCTACGGCTCGCCCGCTAAATGGCTAACCGGGGCGAGTTTTCGCCCCCGGTTAGCCGCGCCATAACGCAGTTAAAAACACAGGACACATAACCATGACCTATGAATGGACACTCTATTTTTGCCTTTTTCTGGCGCTCTGGAGCGCTGTGATCGGAGGCGTCTTCTCCGCCTTTTCCGAGTTTGTCATGTCCGGATTGCTAAGAACCGCGCCCGCTGGCGGCATCGAGGCGATGCAGCATATCAACCGGACTGTGCTCAAAACCCAGTTCGTCGCAGGCATTCTGTCAATCGCACTCTTTTCGGTTCTGTTCGCGCTCTACAGTCTGACCATATTTGAGGGCGCCGCGCTGGCGACGCTGATACTCGCCCCCGTTGTTTATCTGCCAACCGTCTTTCTGATGACTATTTTTGGCAACGTGCCGATGAACAAAAAACTCGAACGCCTCGATCACACCACTAGAGAGGCGGAAACCTATTGGAAAAAATATGGCCGCGACTGGACCCGGCTCAATCACGTGCGCTCGCTGGGCAGCATTCTGACTGCTGGTCTCTACATCATCGCCGCTATCACGCTCATCACCAGCGGGCAGGTATGATTACCGGACGCAAGAAGACGGAGAATTCTCGCCCGAAAAGCTGCGGAATTTACGGCCGCACAGGATAAGCTGAATTGGCCGCTGTTTTTTTGCGATTGAATGGTGGGCCCTGCAGTCCCGGCCTATCCTGCCTCCAGGTCTAAATTCCCTAATAACAGGGAATTTACAGGGAAAATCCTCCACTCCGGTGCGAATTCGCCGATTTTCGGTCTGAAACGCTGCCGAATTTCAGTCGTTTACAGTCGAATTCCCTGCTCGAACAGAACAGGGAATTCTAAACGCGCGAACAGGGAATTTGCGATCCCATAACAGGGATTCTTTCCCGCTTTCGCAACAAAACAGCCAACTGGAACTCTGGCGGCGAGAACTCTCCAAGGCAAAATGTGTAAGGAATTTGCCCCTCAATCCCAGGCTTATTTGCGTGGTTGAAGCTCTCAGATTTCCGCCACTCGACTTATCGCCAAGGGCTTGATTTACCTGCCGAAGTATCGGAACATAATAGCAACATTTGAGTTGTGGGAAGAAGGGCTCTCGGAGGGAAGAAAGGAAATAGACGTGCCTGCCGAAAAACTAGAATACCTGCCGCCCGAGAGCCTTCGGGCCAACCCGCGCAATGCGCGCACTCACTCGCGAAAACAGATCAATCAGCTCGCCGAAAGCATAAAGGCTTTCGGCTTCGTTGCTCCCGTCCTGATAGATGAACATGGGATGATCCTCGCCGGTCACGGGCGAGGTTGCCGCCGCCAGAATTGTCGGCTCTGAGACGATCCCTTGCCGTCGCATCGGGTCACTCTCAGCAGACCAGAAGCGCGCTTACGTTCTCGCCGACAACAAGCTAGCGCTCAACGCAGGCTGGGACGAAGAACTTCTGGCGATGGAGCTTGAAGAACTCGCCAGTCTTGATCTCGACTTTGAGATCGAGGCGACGGGGTTTTCGATACCGGAGATCGATACTCTGGTCGATGGGATAAGGCCCGAAGAACCTGGCGATCCTGCTGATGATCGGCCGCCTCCCGACGGACCTCGTCGTTGCAGGCCAGGCGATATCTGGCGCCTCGGCCAACATCGACTGATCTGCGGCGATTCGCTGGATCCCGCCGTTGTCGCAACACTGATGGACGGTGAAAAGGCGCGCATGGTCTTCACAGACCCGCCCTACAATGTTCCGATTGAGGGGCATGTCTCCGGTCTTGGAAAAGTCAAACACCGCGAATTCGCGATGGCTTCAGGTGAGATGAGCGAGGCGGAGTTTACGGAATTCCTGACGCAAGCCTTTCGAAATCTTGCGGATAATAGTCTCGACGGATCAATTCATTTCATTTGCATGGACTGGCGTCATATGGGCGAACTCATGGCCGCTGGCGCTGCCGTCTATTCGGAGCTCAAAAATCTCATTGTCTGGGCGAAGGACAATGGCGGCATGGGCGCTTTTTATCGTTCTCGGCATGAGTTGATATTTGCCTATAAACTCGGAACCGCTCCTCATATTAACGCTTTTGAGCTTGGTCAGCATGGTCGCTACCGGACTAATGTCTGGAACTATCGCGGCGTCAACACGATGAGAACCGGCCGGTTGGATGAACTCGCAATGCACCCGACGGTGAAACCGGTGCAGATGATTGCCGACGCCATAAAAGACGTATCCGGCCGTGGCGACATTGTGCTGGATCTTTTTGGGGGTTCAGGATCGACATTGATCGCAGCTGAGAAAACCGGCAGGCGTGCATATCTGTGCGAGCTTGACGCCATCTATTGCGACCGCATCATACGCCGGTGGGAAGCCTATGCGAAAGACGATGCAGAACAAATCTGTTGCGGCATGAGCGATCCGCGCAAATCGGAGGCCGCGTGACCCAGGATATCAAAAGTGTGCGCAAGGCGCTGGTGCGGCGTCCGAGCACGGAAACAACTTATGACATCGGCTATGGCAAACCGCCGAAAGCCAGCCGTTTTAAGAAAGGCAGATCTGGAAACCCCAAAGGCAGACCGAAGGGTGCAAAGAACCGCCTCCCCGCTCTAAATGAAGAACGTTTAAGAGAAATCGTCATTGGGGAAGCATATCGACAGATCGAAGTTCGCGAGGGTGAGAAGACTGTTTCCTATTCGATGGCGCAAGCGGTTGTACGGTCGATCGCTGTCAACGCCGCAAAAGGCGGCGTTCGCGCCCAGGAGCTTTTCACCGAGCTGTTAGATCGGACCGAGCAAAGACGGAGAAAGGATCACCTAGAACTCTTCGAGGGCGCGATGAATTACAAGATTCAGTGGGAAAATGAACTCGCCAAACAAGCGCGCACCGGCAGAGCTGGCCCTGCGCCTGTGCTGCATCCGGACGATGTCCATATCAGCTATCGGCAGGGTGTGGTGCGTTTTGCTTTTACGGAAAATGAGAAAGAACTGTTTGCGCTCATCCGAGATGCGCGACCGGCAATTCTTCAAGAAATGGCCATTCTAAGAGCCAAATATGACGCTGAGCAAGATTCTGAAATCCGGAAAGACATTGAAGACGAAATGAGCACCAATCAGGAGGCGTTGGATCTAATGGAATTGATCTTGCCGGAATAGATCAATAACTTTCATTTTTTATCCGACTCATTTGATGCAGCCAATTGACTACATTCAGCTGCTGCGTTCAAAAAGGGGTTAGATCATCTTACATTTAAAAAATCCAGCCGATCAAATCGGCTGGATTTCGCAGGTTGCGATATACGTAGCTTGGGAGGGAACGTAAATCCTCATATATCGCAGCGCTTAAAAGTTGATCCCAACTTTTACGCCATACTGACGCGGAGGCCCCGGATACCAGATGCTGCCGAGGTCCTGAATACCGGCCACATATCGTTCGTCTGTGAGGTTTGTGCCCCACACATCAATGTAGACAGCGTCGTAGTTAAAGCGCAGTCCTGCGTTCAATAGTGTACGCTCCGGCAGGCGTGTTTGCGGCGCGTCAAACAGAGCGCCAAGCTGCTTTGCTTGATGCGAAAGATCGACGCGTGGCGTTACAGTTAGCCCATTTCCGAAATCTATGGCGTATGAAGCGCCGATATTGAATGTATATTTTGGAGAAAACGGCGTTTTCGCGCCTGTAATCGTAATGACGTTATTTGGCGCCATCAGGAACGGACTCACCACATCCGGAAATTCTCCAAGTTCGCTGTCAATGAACGAAAATGCTGCGTCTAAGCTAAGATTCCCGAACTTCGCCTGCCCGCTCGCCTCGACGCCAAAAATCTTACTCTTGCCAAAAGCGTTTTGTAGTAGATTCTGACCGCCAAGATCCGGGCTAGCGAACTGAGCCTGATAGTTGGAAAGCGTCTGATAATAGGCAGCCAACTGTGTCCTTACATGGTCATCAAACCAGGATGATTTCAGCCCCAATTCATAGCTGTAAACGATCGACTTTTCGAACTCGGCGCCGCCGATAATATTAAACCCTCCCGTGATATGGGCGCGAGCCACGCTGGCGAAGATATTATGCTCAGCCACCGGAGAATAAGTGAGCGTAAACTTCCCATCGACATCGGACTCATTCAGTTTTTGCATGCCTGCAAAAAACGGAGTGCTTGGAACCGACATACCGTCGCCCAATACGACATTTGTGTCATTTGTCGTGATATAGTTTGAATACCGAATGCCTAATTCTGCTGATACCTGCTCATTAAACCGGTATTTTGCGTCCGCAAATACCGACCATTCGTCTTCTTTCTTTATGTATGGCGTTTCGAGGCCGATATAAGGAAACGCATCCGCCGCGGTATAGAAGTTGAAGCCTTCATTTCGATAGTCTTCAATAATTGTATCGGTGCGCTGATAGAACACGCCTAATACATAAGAAAAAGGATGATCTGCATCATCCGGCGATATGAGGTTGAATTCCTGAGAATAGAGCGTAAACGTGCCGGCGCTTCTAAACTCATCATAAGCCGGCGTAGCGCCATTGCGATCGAAGTTGTTGATGGTTTCGGTCGTCTGATATCCAGTTACCGATGTAAACTGCAAACCGCTTCCGAACTCATACCCCATTTTGCCCACGACGCGCGCAGAGCGGTCATGATACGCAAAGCGGGCATTTTGAACGTAGTCGTAAAGCGGATAGTTATAACTGCTGGTAAGGTTACCGCCAAAATCTAGGTCACTAAGGTCCAACCTAATTTCACCAGTGAATTGATCAGTCGGCTCCCACAAGGCGCCGAAACGTAAGCTATCAAGATTTGGGCGGCCCGGCTCACCTGTAAAATTACCAGTAAGCGATTCACCGAGAATCTCATCTCGTTGATAATGGCGATAAGCGATTCGTATGCCAAACGTGTCGCTCAACGGTGCGTTTACGACTGCGGTAGCGCCATATTGTTTGTAATTCCCGTACTCTCCCTCAATCTTTCCGCTAAAGCCGTCAAGGTCGGGGGAGGCCGTACGAATGAAAACCGCGCCCCCCGCCGCGCTCTTTCCTACGAACGTCCCTTGAGGACCGCGCAACACTTCGATGGCTTCGATGTCGTAGTAAGGCTCATTCTGGAAATAACCGGGAAAAGTCGGAACGCCGTCACGGTAAAGCACTACGCCGGAGGGAAGCTCAATGTCGACCGCACTTCGCCCAACACCTCGAATATTCAAGACGTTCGCAGAGCCGTAATCCGCCATGGTAAAACCGGGCGCCGCATATTGCAGCGCGTAAATGCCGCCGACACCCTTGTCAGCCAACGCATCGCCGGAAAGCACCGTGGCGGAAATTGCAACTTCCTGCACCCCTTCGGCTCGTCGTTGCGCGGTAACGACGATTTTATCATCGCTTTTAGAACCGCCTTTTTCGCTGGACTGGTCGCCCTGCTCTTCAGGAACCTCTTCAGCCGCGGACGCAGCAGCGGCGTGAATGCTAATCGCCGCAATTGAAGCCGACACGATCAAGCGGGACCAAATTGTTTTCGTGCTCATTTTTGAGCTACCTCCCTATTTACGCCCCCCATCTAACATGTTAGTCATCATATCACAAGCGCTGCCATTCTCCATTTTTCTAACTGTCTCAAGAATGCAACTCTCCCATCCACGGAGCGTCCTCGCTAAGAGCTGGTATGCTTTTTTGTTATTGTTTTTCATATGGTTATTATAATTTCTTTGCCGCACCCACACCCCAGCCAGTCAATACTGGACCGCGCTTTGTATACGGGCTCAGCCCCTGTCCGCTAGACTAGCCAAAAAGTTCTAACATGTTATTTGCTAAGAAACGCATGAACTGCCCCACTTTACCTCTAAGAAATCGGGAACGTTCGCGTGCATACCCATTATGCAAAGGCCTTAATCCGGCAAACCGCTTTACTGGAAGCTCATGTTAGACAAGTCTGTTCCCCAATCCAGAGTTGTTAAATTGATAGCACTTATATGAAGATCACCGCCGTCAATTTCACTCCATATTCTGCAGCGCACTCCAGATTGTCGGTTACAGCAAGCTCTGGAGTTTCCGGTGAATGGCTTGTCGAAAACATACACATCCCGGCTGCAGAAAAACTCGCCAAAGCTTATCTCGTTGGAAGTGACGGCCGCGCAACGACGTCGCTATGGCGCCGGATGACCGAGCATACTGTAAACTCATTACATGAACGCAAGGCGGCGGCGGCTCTTGATGTTGCGCTTTGGGATTTAAAAGCAAAACATGGCGCAGAACCGCTTTGGAAAAGAATAGGCGGCGACAAGAGGCGGGGAAAAGCACACCTAAGCTTTAGAAAATTAAACCAGTCGCCAGCGCAAATAGGCGCATGGTTTTCAGCGCATACAAAACTTTTCGGCTTTCAAGAAGGCAAGCTCTCTATCTCAGTAGGAGATTATAACAGCGCCGAGCGCATTGTTGCTATGAAAGATAATCTTGACGCTTCTGCACAGCAGCCGTCATTGCTTGTTTCCATCAACGCACCGCCATCCCCCAAAGATACTTCTCAAGCGCTTCAGGCGCTCGAACGATGCCACGACATAATCGCTGTCGAGGCGCCGTGCCCAATGTGGGACGCACATGGCGTTCGGCGTATCTCTAATTCAATTCGCGGCGCTGTAATGAATGATAAGAGCGTTTATGGAAGAGAAGGCTTTCTTCCGCATTTCCGCGCAAGAGGACTCAATATTATCCAGCTCAGCGTGGATACCGATGGAATTACAGGCGTCCTCGAACTCGCCGATGCAGCTTTCGGATACGAATTACCTGTCATAATTGCAGACGCACCAGGAAATATCGGCGCCCATTTCGCCGGCGCTCTTCCCTATTTCATGAGCCTTGAGGTCTGCAGCCCGGAGCATAAAGGAGGCTTTACAAGCTGCGTTGAAATTCGTGACGGCTGGGCCATCCCCGGAGATGCGCCCGGGCTGGGACTGATCTGGCCCGATACTAACGAAAACAAAGGCGGACCGCAGTGAAAATCACCGGTTTTCGTTCCGAAGTATATTCAATGAAGCTTGATCGCGAGCTAGCGGATGCAAACCTGCCGAGCGGGGTCAATATCTTACCAGCTGCGGTTTTGTTTCTCGATACAGATGAAAACATAACCGGCGTAGCGCTCGGCTACGGCGGTGGCGTCGAGAGTCTGTTTCCTTTGATAGAGGGAGAAGACCCGCGAGAGGTCGTCGGCTTGTGGGTCAAGATCAATGATTGGCTCCACAAAGCCGGGAATGAAGGCGCCGCGACCATGACCTTCAGCGCTATCGATATGGCTCTGTGGGACCTGAAAGCTAAAATCGCCGGCGAGCCGCTCTGGCGCACGCTTGGCGCCAATGAAGGCCGCGTAAAAGCATATGCAAGCGGCCTTGATTATAGCTTGTCCGATGAAGACCTTTTCGCTTTCTACAGACGGATGGCGGAGAGAGGCGTTGACAGCGGGAAATTGAAAGTCGGTCTTGATCTGGATGCAGATATGCGACGCCTGGACATTATGCGTGATGCGCTAAGCATCGCATCCGAAAAGCCCGGCCTGATGATCGACTCAAACGAATATTGGTCGCCAAAACAAGCTGTTCGTTACATCTCAAAAATTGAGGAAAAGTTTGACCTTATCTGGGCGGAGGAGCCTGCACGTCGTTGGGATTACGATGGATTGCGGCTCGTGTCTCAGCAAGTGCGCACCGCGGTAGCGACAGCAGAGAACCTCAAAAGCCTCGCAGATGTCTACCCAATCATCGCCAACCAAGCCGCCGACATCCTCAATCTCTGGGGCGGTCATTCAGGGGTGACCGGCTGCAGGCAAATCGCGAACATGGCGCATGCGCACAATATCCCGGTGTCCATGATGAATTGCCAGGCGAACTTCATGGCGCAAGTCGCTGCGGCGCTTCCCAATCACACAATGATGGAAGTCGTTGATCCGGGGCGCGAACACTGTCTGAAGTTCGATAACTACATCGAAGACGGCTTCATTCATTTATCTGAAGCGCCCGGATTCGGCATTGAAGTGGATGAAGCAATTCTAAAAGACTTGCAGAATAATCCGCCGAAGGGAAAGGGCGCATTTCCATTTCCACGCCGCGAAGGCGCAGGGCGCTACTTGGTCCCCCCGGAAGATGGGGAAGCCCCATGGCGAGGCAAACGCAAACACTAGGCGTGCAAGGGAAGCCCGTCGACGCCCACTTTGATTTTTTCAAGAACGCCCTGCTCGACTTCCGTCACATAAATGCTCTTTTCACCAGGCGCTCCAAAAGTAAGGTTTGTCGGCACGCCGCCAGTTGTCTTAATGCGCTTGGAAACTTTCCCGCGCTTATCGAGCACTGTCACGTCGCCCTGCCCGAATACACAAACAAATAGAGAGCCGTTTTTGGCGAACTTCATTCCGTCAGGTCCTTTGAGCTCGGCTGCATTGTACCTTTCAATGACGTTTCCGAATATTTCGCGAGGCTTGTCGAATTTGCAACCGCGACTCTCATAGCGGTAAATATTACCGGTTAGCGTCTCATTGATATAGAGATCTCCTTTCGGAGAGAAAGCGAGCCCGTTTGTGAATTGAAATCCCCGATCGATACAGCGAACGTTCCTCGTTACAGGGTCAAATTCGAAAATACGCCCGTCATAGTCGAGAGACCGGAAGTCGGGATGAAGCTCCCCTTTTGGAGCGACTGTTTCCATTTCGATGCCGGAGTCGGTAAAATATATTCGCCCATTCGGGCCAAGCGCGACGTCGTTCAGAAATAGAAATATTTCCTCGTCACATCTATCCACCGCGATCTCATAACTTCCGTCCATTTGCATCTTCAGCAGCGCTCGCTGGCTCGTCTCCGCCACCCAAATCGCACCGTCTCGATCAACCGCCAAACCGTTCGGCCTTCCCGTTGTTGCAATAACGCGTTTTTCTTTTCCGTCGCTTGAAATGTGGGCCACCCAACCCGTTTCAGGCGCCATCTCTACGATCAGGAACGACCCGTCAGCCAGACGGACGGGACCTTCAGGGAAGCCTAATCCCGTCGCAAAAAAATCACCCACAATTTCCTCCTGCGCACTTTAAGCGCGTCTATATTTTTCAACCGCGCTCGGTGAAAAAGCCGTCGAAGCGCCTGGCGCTTCAGGCATTATACAGAACCCGTCTTCCAGCTTAATCTGTTCCGCGAACGGTCCCTCTTCCCATATCGGAATCACTTCGAGCAGCCAGCGATTAGGGATTGTCTTCACCAGGTGTTGATGCACCTGCATCAGATCGCCGGCATGGGGACAAACGCGAACCCCATAAGCGTTCGCCATCGCAGCGACTTCAAGCCAGGGCGTAACGCCGCCGATCCGGCAGACATCAACCTGAATGATGTCTGCGCCGTCTCGGCTAAGGTACTCATGAAATGCATGCGTCGAATAAACATGCTCGCCAAGCGCAATCGGCGCCGCCGCCGTTTCACACAACGCCACGTGACCCGAAATATCATCAGGGTGCATTGGTTCTTCGATCCAACCCAAATTAAAACTAGCAAGTCGTTTGACAGCGTCTTTCGCTTTGAGGAGGTCCCACTTCTGGTTAGCGTCGACCATCAGCGTAATATCGTCGCCGACAGCCTTGCGGACAGCAGCAACCCGGCGAATATCTTCTCCTATATCAGAGAGCCCCACCTTCATTTTGATGGACCGGTAACCTTGGTCCAGCAACAAACGGGCTTCGTCGCATAGCTCGTCTATAGAAAAGTTAAGCCAGCCAGCGTGTGTGTTATAAATGGGAATATTTTCAACGCACGCTCCACCCAGATATCGCCATAAGGGCTCCCCTGCTGCTTTCGCTAAAATATCCCAAAGCGCAATATCGATTGCTGATTGCGCCATGGTTGTCGCGCCGGCGCGCCCTATCCAATGAGCTTTTCCAAAATAAAGATCCGACCAGATTTCACGCACATGCGCAGGGTCCCGGCCTATCAATGCTTCGACATAGAGCGTATCGATCGCCGCCTTCAGGACCTCGCCGCCGGCGCCGACAGTAACAGTATAACCAGACCCCGTTACGCCGGCATCCGTTTCAACATTCACACCGACAAATTCAAGCTGGGTAACAGACTGCATACTGTCAGCCATTTCCCGGCCGACAGGCACATCCAGAATAAAACTATCAACTGATGTAATTTTCATATGATCAACAATTCATGAGGTTATTTGCATGGCCTTCATCGATCAATCACAGGCGGCTCCATAGGATAACCGAGGCCTTCGTAATCAAAATCGCCAATCATGTGGTTTTGCACGGGCTCCGGTATCGTTGGACAGGCATAATAAGCGCGGATTTCAGTAATAAGTCCGCGCTCAGAAAAGACATACCATTCATCGCCGCGTAGATAGACGCCAACTTTGGGCTTAAAATGGGTCCATTCGATCACCGCTTCGCGCTTTGCAGCATCGACTACAATTCGGTCAATTGTCCAGATTGAGCCCAGCGTGTTGACTGCTTTCACCCATCCTTCCGCAATAGTTCTAGCGCCGGCAAATGTGCCCTGAGGGGCGCCCGCCGGAAAATAGTGACAAGCTTCCGGCTCAAAACAGCCAAGCATCTTGTCAATGTCCGCTTCATTGCAGCCGTCAAAGTATTCACGGATAGTAGCCTCAAGGCCTGCCGCGCTTGTATCCCTCATTCATTCTCTCCTGTGCGCTCAGCGCTGGTTATGGACGGTCGGCTCGCCCTTCATGGCGAGGCGCACTTCATCTAAGCCGGCAATCCGACCGACCGCTTCCCTTGCTCCAGCCATACGACGCGACTTTGTACATGTGCCAGGCAAGACAATATCGCCCGCCGATAAGCCAACGCCAAATTCGCTGATTTTATTAGCGAGCCAGGCGACGCCGTTCGCCGGATGACCAAGTATCGCTTCGGTGGTTCCGGTTTCAACGGTCTCACCGTCGATCTCTAATGTCGTTTCAAGAGTGTCGAGCTTTATATCCCGCGCAGGCACCCTCGCTTTCCCAAGCACCACAAGGGCGGAAGAACCATTGTCGGCAACAGTATCCTGCAGTTTTATCCGCCAGTCCGTAATGCGTGAATCGATAATCTCAAAACAAACCGTGACGTATTCCGTGGCGTCAAGAACGGCTTCAATATCCACATCAGGACCTTTTAGGTCTTTTTTCAGCACGAATGCCGGTTCAACCTCAATTTGAGGATCAATAAACTTGGATAAATCCAGGGGTTCATTTTCAGGATGGATCATCGATTGTAGCAAATGGCCGTAGTCGGGTTCATCCACCCCAAATAGGACCTGCATGGCTTTAGCCGTCAGGCCAATTTTGTGGCCGACGATACGATCTCCCGTACTAATCCGCCGCTCAATATTATATTGCTGAATCGCGTATGCATCCGAAAGCGTTACGTCCAGGTGCGTATCGGTAATCGGCGCAACCGGCGTGCACGCAACTTCAGCTTGCCAGAGCATCTCTGCAAGTTTGGCCACCTTGTCATGACTGTGTGATGGATGTGTCACTCTACTCCTCTCGGACGTTTTATGTTTTGCGTAATTCTGCGGGCGCCGTCAGCAAACATACGACCGTCAAAGCTCACACACTGGACAGCGAATCCGATTTCACTCCAATGAGCGCTGACCTGCGGATCATCCACATAAATGCCGAGCGAAACGCTGGACGTTATGCGCTCAGCTATACCGGCTGCTTCCTTATAAACTTCCGCGCCGCCTGGTTGCAGGCCAAGCGATAAAGATAAATCATAGGGACCGATAAAGATCGAATCGACGCCGCTGACATTCGCAATAGACTCCACGTTTTGAATTCCGGCAGCGCCTTCAACCTGCACAATCACATAGGCGGCTTGTGAAAGCTCCTTGAGCGGGTTTTTAGAGAAATCGTACTTAGTAAGCGGAGAAAAGCCACGCTCGCCATACGGCGTGAATCGAGCTGCAGATACAACGTTCCGCGCCTTTTCAGCAGTATCGACATGCGAAGCCATGACGCCGTTTGCGCCTAAATCCAAAATCTTTCCGATCAATGCAGGGTCATTCGACCAAGGGCGAACGATGGCGGGAATGCCCGCAACTTGCGCAGCGGCGATCAAACGGTCGAGTTGCTGGAAATCAAGAGAGGAGTGCTCCATGTCGAGTACGACGAAGTCAAACCCAGCGAGCGCCATCGCTGAAACGGTTTCCGGACACGGAAATTCAATCAGGAACGTGCCTAGCGCCAAACCGCTTGCGGCTTTTCGGCGAAGATCATTGCCGCGAAGACTCGCCTCTGCAACACGTCGCGATGCATCCCCATCAACATGGTTCGGGTTCGTCCAGACGGAAGGTGGTTTCGCTTCATCGGCCATAAGCACTACGCGAACCATTCCTCTCGTTGCCGGCGACGCACATGCTTGCTGTTTGCGCCAGAGGGAACAAAGGCATTTCTGACATGTTAATAAAACAAAACACCGGCGTTTAAACCATAACCGACAACCCGGCGATTGGTTGGGTTAAGATGCAAGCTTTCTTTTCCTGCGGGTTCCTTGGCCGGAACTGGGCCGCTAATGTAACCTTGCATTTCAACACATCGAGCCGGTTAAGCATTTTATCCGTCCGCCCCTTACCGCTCCGGCGTTCTTCCGCACAATTAAAAGTCATCATGACGGCACAGGTGGAGATTGGGCTTGTAGTTGATCCAAAAATACGCTCTAACATGTCAGTGAGCATTGCGGCAATAGCTAACATCGAAAAGAGGTGAAGAAATGCAGGGTTGGATTCCCGCACCGGGCGAGCGTTAGGCCGTAAGATTATTAGGCTACAGCCGCAGTTCCAGGCGCAACACTGGTCATTACATCACCAATGCACCGGCGCGCCTCCCTCAATTGAAAGGACTAAAGAAATGTCAGTCGCCGGCGCCTCAATTAGGCCGTTCCAAAGGAAAAACCGCGGCCAAATTGATTTTACCGCGATGGGTTTCGGCGCAGCTCCATTGGGAAACTATCGCAAAACCTTAACTGAGGGCCAATGCGATGAAACCCTGCAGGCGGCATGGAACGAAGGCATACGGTATTATGACACGGCGCCGCTTTATGGTTTCGGTCTTTCTGAGCAACGCGTCGGAAGGTTGCTGCGAGATAAGCCGCGATCAGAGTATGTCTTGTCCACCAAAGTCGGTCGCCTTTTAGAACCATGCGCTCCTGAAGAAGCTGATGGAATAATATTTGAGAGCATCCCGCCTTATCGCTTCGTTTATGACTATTCCTACGACGGGGTAATGCGCTCTTATGAAGATAGTCAGAAACGTATTGGCGTTGACCGGTTTGATCTTCTTCTCGTGCACGACATTGATTCACTCAATCACGGCAGTCGGGAAGAAGCTGAAAAACACACGCATGACCTCATGAACCTTGGGGGGTGGAAAGCGCTTGAGGAGTTGCGAGCTGCTGGAGATGTGAAATCAATTGGCGTCGGCGTAAACGAATGGGAACCCTGTAAGCTTATGCTTGAACTTGCAGACCCCGATCTGTTTTTGCTGGCCGGCCGCTATACGTTGCTTGAACACGCGCCGCTTCAAACATTATTCCCTCAATGCGCGGAACGCGGCGTCGGCATTATCCTTGGCGGCCCCTATAACTCAGGCGTGCTGGCTGGCCGCGACACTTACAACTACTTCGAAATTCCTCCCGATGTCCGTAAACACGTAGCCGAAATACAGTCGGTGTGCGATCAGCATGGCGTAACCATGCCGGCCGCTGCTCTTCAGTTCGTACTTGCACACCCGCTTGTCGTCAGTGTCATTCCAGGGTCGCAAACAAAGCAAGAAGTGCTGCAAAACATGGCGCTCTTGAACGAGCAGATCCCCGTTGAATTCTGGAAAGCCCTGAAAGACAGCCAGCTGCTTCCCGCAGATGCGCCAACGCCAGAATAAGTTGCAATGAGACCGCCGTTAGTATGAAGCACGATCTCACAGCATCCGATATCCTTCCCGCAAACGCCGCAGATGCGATTTGCGTCGGTCGAGTCTGGCGTGATGGCCCTATGGCGGGACCGCATATTGTAAAAATCGACGGCGATGTGCTTGTGGATGTATCGCAACTCGCGCCAACTATGAGCGACCTTCTCGAGATCCCTGATGTTGTGAATGAGCTCCGCAGATACAAAGGCGAGCAGATAATGAGTCTGCAATCTGCTCTCAACTTAAACCTCTTGCTGGCGCCGCCGGATCTCCAAGCTATCAAAGCGTCCGGCGTAACTTTCGCCGACAGCGCATTAGAGCGTGTCATTGAAGAAAGCGTCTATGGCGAACCGGAGAATGCCGGAGAAGTCCGCGCACGCATCGCCGCAACTCTAGGCGGTTCGCTCAAGGGCGTAAAACCGGGATCGGAAGAAGCCGCGAAACTCAAATCAGTGCTAATCAATGAAGGTATGTGGTCTCAGTATCTTGAAGTCGCTATCGGTCCTGATCCGGAAATCTTCACGAAATGCCAGCCGCTCGCGTCGGTCGGTTGCGGAGCGGAAATCGGCGTTCACCCTAATTCGGCATGGAATAATCCCGAAGCAGAGATTGTGCTTGCTGTAACTTCTTCCGGCGCAATCGTAGGCGCCAGTCTAGGCAATGATGTCAATCTTCGCGATTTTGAAGGACGCAGCGCTTTGCTGCTAGGCCTTGCTAAAGACAATAACGCATCTTGTGCAATCGGGCCTTTCATCCGCTTATTTGACGAAAACTTCACTCTTAATGACATTCGCCAGGCGGAAGTGAACGTCACGATATCCGGTGAAGACGGTTTTTCTGAGTCCGGTTCTACCTCAATGTCGGACATCAGCCGCGATCCTGAACTTTTGGTGCGCGCAGCTATCAACGATAATCATCGTTTTCCGGATGGCATGCTGCTTTTCCTCGGCACAATGTTCACTCCCAGAAAGAACCGCAACGGCGAATTCGGCGGCTTTACGCATAAGCCTGGCGACATTGTCACGATCCGAAGCAAGAACCTTGGCGCATTGGTAAATCCCGTCACGACAAGCGATCGCGCTATGCCTTGGCGTTTCGGTATGCGCTGCCTGATGCGTTCGCTCTCAGCTCGTGACCTGATTTAACACTCTCGCCTGATAGCTGACCTCTTCTCTGTTGTCGTAATTCTGTAAAGGCCTACAACATGACTAATTTAACCGGAGAGAATTTCGTCGGCGCAGAGCGCCGATCCGCGTCACAAACTTTTTCAGCTATAAACCCTGCTACGGAAGAAATTCTCGGTCCTGTATTCTACGAAGCAAATAATACAGATATAACAGACGCGTGCGCCAAGGCCGAGGCTGCGTTTCTATCTTATCGTACAACAGAACCCGAGACGCGCGCTTCTTTTCTGGAGGCGATAGCGGACAATATTCTCGAGCTTGGTGATGCATTATTGGACCGTGCTCATAAGGAAACCGGCCTGCCTATTGCACGGCTTTCCGGCGAGCGCGGACGCACAGTCGGACAGCTACGCATGTTCGCCGCTGAAGTCAGAGACGGAGCATGGATGGATGTTCGCATCGACCCTGCGAAACCTGATCGCGAACCCTTGCCCCGTCCGGACCTTCGGTCGCAGAAAATCGCAATTGGCCCTGTGGTCGTATTTGGGGCCAGCAATTTTCCCCTCGCCTTTTCCGTCGCTGGCGGCGACACGGCATCTGCGCTGGCCGCGGGCTGTCCGGTAATCGTCAAAGGCCATCCGGCGCATCCCGGGGTTTGCGAGCTCATCTCGAAAGCGATCGCAGAAGCAGTGCAAGGCCGCGGCCTGCATGAAGGCGTCTTTTCCCTTCTGAACGGCGTCAGCCATGAACTCGGCGCGGCGTTAGTCGGCGACCCACGGATCAAAGCGGTTGGTTTTACAGGCTCTCAGGCAGGCGGTCTTGCGCTATCGAAAATCGCAGCCTCGCGGGAGGAGCCTATTCCAGTTTATGCGGAAATGAGCGCAGTAAACCCGGTGATACTGATGCCCGATGCGCTTGCTCACAAAGCGGATGATTTAGCGCACGCCTTTGTGTCTTCATTGACGCTTGGCGCCGGGCAATTCTGCACCAACCCTGGCATTGTTTTCGCACTTACCGGAAAAGGGCTTGACGATTTTACCAAAGCCGCCGCCGGCGCTATCTCCGGATCAGAGGCGCAGACAATGCTGACGCCGAATATCCGGCAGAACTATGATAGCGGCGTTAGCGAATTAGAACATGAATCCGGCGTTGAACTAATTGGTCGCGGAAAAAACACGCCTTCACCCAGCTCTTGCCGCCCGGCGTTGTTCTCCGTACACGCAAACCAATGGCTTGCATCACCTAAGCTAGCTCAGGAAGTGTTCGGCGCCAGCTCGCTTATTGTGACATGCGATAGCCTCGACCAGCTCAAATTGGCCCTCAACCAGCTCGAAGGCCAGCTAACTGCGACTGTGCATTTTACCGAAAAAGATGAGGATGCTGTGCGCTTTCTCCTCCCCATACTGGAAGAGAAGGCGGGGCGCTTAATCGCGAACGGATGGCCGACAGGCGTAGAAGTTTGCCATGCAATGGTTCATGGCGGACCTTTTCCGGCCACATCTGACGGCCGCAGCACCTCAGTCGGGTCAGCAGCCATTGACCGTTTCCTTCGTCCTGTCTGCTATCAGGACTTCCCCTCCTCCCTTCTGCCGGACGCCACCCGCGACGGCGGCGCCCAGCCAGCCGTCAAACGGGTGGATGGCCAATGGGTCTTGCGTTAAACGCTTGTCGGCGCCGCTCGATTGGTGACGACAGTTCTTACATTGGTGTATTCGGCCAGGCCTTCCAGAGAATTCTCAACGCCAATGCCCGATTGCTTATGGCCTCCAAACACAACGTGGGGCGAGAATGTGTGGATCTCATTGATCCAAATCGTTCCCGCCTCAAGGCGATCGGCGACTTTACGTGCGGCGCTGACGTCTCTCCCCCATACCGATGCAGCAAGCCCATATTCCGTATTGTTTGCGCGATTAATAACCTCGTCGATATTTTTGAATTTTAAAAGCGGAAGCACAGGGCCAAAAGCCTCTTCCACTACGACACGGCTTTCTTCGGGCGGATTATCGATAATCGTCACCGGCACGAAATATCCCGGCCCAGCGCCAATATCTCCGCCAAGCAGAAATTTGTGATTGTTCTCTTTACTGTCCGCCAGAAGATTCTTGAGCTTGTCGAATTGCATTGAATTTTGAATGGGCCCGAGGTCTGTGCCCTGCTCTAACCCATCGCCGACTTTCACCGTCTTGGCGTAATCGACAAGCGCCTCAGCCATTTCATCATAAATATCTTCGTGAATATAAATCCGCTTCGCCGCAACGCAAAACTGCGCGCTATTTTGAAATGCAGCCCAGAACAGTTCCTTCGCCATAGCCTTTACGTCAACATCAGGGAGTACGATCGCCGGATCGTTGCCGCCAAGCTCCAGCGTTATACGCTTAAGGCTTCCCGACGCAGACTCCATGATCTTACGGCCAGTCGCCGTTGAACCTGTGAAGCTAATCTTTCTGATTTCAGGATGCTGCGTGATCCACGCACCGAGTTCGTTTCCGCCGGAGACAATATTCAATACGCCTTTAGGCAGAATATCCCGCGTCAACTCTCCAAATTTCAGCGTGCATAACGGCGTATAAGGCGACGGCTTCAATACCATTGTATTGCCGGCTACAAGCGCCGGCGCAATTTTCCAGATCGCCAGTAATAACGGAAAATTCCAGGGCGTAATACCGCCGACGACGCCTAACGGCGTACGCTGTACTTCAACAGTTCTATGCCCATCGTCTTCAACAGTTTCTGTCTTAAGCTCCTGCTTAGCTATTTCTCTGCACCAGGCGGCGCTACCGCCAATCTCCCATTCGGCGCCGGCTCGAGCCTTTCCTTGCTCCATGGTCAAAAGTCGAATGAAGTCTTCCGTATTCGCCTCAATGACATCGCCCAGCTTTGCGACCAGTTTCTGTCGTTCGGAAAGCGGTGTTGCGCTCCAAGCGGGAAAGGCGCCTTTCGCCGCCGCTACAGCCGACTCCAACTGCTCACGGCTTGCGTCCGGAACTTGTGCAATTGGCTTTTCATTTGCTGGATTGATCGCATCAAAAGTCTTGTCGGACGTGGCGGGCTCACCATCAATTGTCATGGTAAAATCTTCATAGAAACGAGTCATTATTTTCTCCTTCTCGTCATGCACATGTCATGCGTCAAGTTCGCGCAAAGCGCGTCGCATGATTTTTCCAGAACTAGTTTTCGGCAGATCATCAACAAATTTTACCGCACGCGGAACTTTGTAAGCAGCCAGGCTTTTACGACAGTGTGCAATAATCTCATCCTCGCCGACGTATGCGCCTTCCTTCAAAACAATATAAGCTTTGGGGATCTCTCCTTTTTGCGAATCCGGCACCCCACCGACCGCGGACATGGAGACTGCCGGGTGAGTAGCGATAACACGCTCAAGTTCGGCGGGATAAATATTGTAACCCGCCGTTAAGATCATGTCTTTTTTACGGTCGACAATATGGATGAAACCTCTTTCATCTATCTGCGCGACATCTCCAGTATGAAGCCAGCCTTCAGCATCAATCGCTTCACGCGTTGCTTCTTCTTTGTTGTAGTACCCTATCATTACAAGCGGGCCGCGAAATAGCAGCTCACCAATCTCTCCGGGTTTGAGTTCTTGTTGGGCGTTTTCCGTTGACACAATGCGCGTTTCACAGAATGGAAGCGCGACGCCAATCGAACCATGGCGATATGGCCCCATATAGGGATGAGTTGTCCCGAGGCCTGCAATTTCCGTCATTCCCCAAAGTTCGATCAGGGGGCAATCAAAGACTTCTTCCGCAAGCTGCATTTTTGCAACCGGCATGGTCTGCCCGCCTACTGTGCACAAACGCAATGACGATAAGTCGGCGCGAGCTCCTTCAAGGCAGTCCAACAAATAGTAATACATTGTTGGAACGCCTTCGAAGATTGTCGCGCGCCAATGACTGATAGATTGGAGAATAGCGTCCGCACCGAATGCGCTATGAAGAACCAGCGCTCCGCCAGTCAGTAATACTGAATTCATGACAACGTTGCCATAGACATGGGACAGAGGCAGCGCCGAGACGACAATATCGTCAGAATTTCGCCCATGCATCAGCGCCGTAAATTGAGCGTTCATGAGAACGCTTTGATTTGAAAGCATCGCGCCTTTCGGATGCCCTGTAGTACCGGATGTGTAGCCGATCATGCAGAGTGCGTCGGCTGAACTGTTTACTGTCTCCCTCGCCTTCCCGGTGACGCTTTTCGTATCAATTGCCAGCACATCTGAAAATCTCTTGACCGCTTTCAATGTTTCAATTGATGAAAGCCTGGAAACTTCAGGGTATTTGCCATCTTCAACATAGACAAACGCCGCACCGCAATCTCTGACGACATAGTCAATCTCATCAGCCGTCAGCATCATGTTGACGGGATTGATGACGCCGCCGGCACGGATCGTTCCGTGGAAAGCCACCACCCACTCAAGGCAATTTGCTCCATAAAGCGTTACACGATCACCGGGCGTTAAACCGTCTTCATGCAAGCCCGCCGCAAACGCCCCACAAAGCGCATCTAGTTCAGTATATGATACTACCTGTTCGCCAATAATCAGCGCCGCTTTCTTGCCGTATTCAACCGCGCCAAGCGCAACGATATCTGCAACACTATTCCGTATCATATTGTTGATGCCCGCTTGGCGCGGCTTATGACGACTTCGGTTGTCATTCCGGCTGAAGGATGGCTTTGAACACTTTACCGGCTTCTGAGTCTTCAGCAGCCTTGTTTATTTCAGAAAGCGGGTAAAATTTCACAAGCTTATCGAATGGAAACCGCCCCTGACGCCACAACTCAATCAATCGGGGAATAAAGATGTCGGGAATACTGTCGCCTTCAATAACGCCGCGGATGGTGCGCCCGAAAAGTATGCCATTCATATCAAGTTTGACTTCTGTTCCGAGCGGCGCGACGCCGATGACTCCGCAAACCCCCGTCAATCTGAGACTGTCTACAGCTTGGCGCACAACTTCAGGGAGGCCTGTGCACTCAAGCGAATATTGAACGCCTTCGCCATTCGTCATTTCTTGAATAGCGGCGACCGGATCATCAGACTTGGAGTTAACAACACCGGTAGCGCCGAATTCTTTTGCCTGCTCAAGACGGCTATTGTTTATGTCTGCGACTATGATCTGCGCGCATCCGGCGGCTTTGGCGGCCATCACAGCTGCCATTCCTACGGATCCAGCGCCGAATATGGCGATAGTCTCCCCCGCCCGCGGGTTTAGCGAGTTCATGACGGCGCCGGCGCCTGTCTGAATGCCGCAGCCCAGCGGACCCATCAGCTCTACCGGGACATCTTTTCGTATTTTTACAACATTTTTTTCGCTGGCGATCGCATAACCTGCAAATGAACTCTGCGCGAAGAAATAGGCGCTAAGTGAATCCCCTTTGCTATCGCAACACGGCGTTGATCCATCAGGTCTTGCTCCGCTAAAGTTACGCCCAAACAGATCAGGGCAATATCCATAAAGACCCTGCTTGCAGTTTTGACATTCCCCGCAACTTGCAAAGCTAAGAACCACATGATCGCCGGGAGCGACTTTCGTAACTTTAGCGCCGACCTCTTCAACGACGCCCGCGCCTTCATGGCCGAGCACGGCCGGAAGAGGCGTTGGAAACACTTGGTCTCGAACGACAAGGTCCGTATGGCACATGCCTACACCCTTGATCCGCACAAGAACTTCATTGTCACGCGGCGTTTCAAGACACACGTCTTCCAGCACGAATTTACCGTGCTGCTCTCTAACAACTGCAGCTTTTGTTTCAGTCATTTGTTCCTCCGGCAACGATTTGGCTCGCTGCTATTTTTGGTGATTACCGCAGCCACTTTAGTGCAGCGCCTATGTAAGGCGCCCTCGGTCTAACATGTCATTTTGGCGACCAACCCAACCTCTAAGCCCATAAAAGGCGCATTAGCTCTCATTGCTGCGACTTCTAACATGTTAGTTTAAGAGAGGTCAATCATCCCGCCATGAAGGGACGCGATAAGAAAGGCGGTCGGAAAGAGGCTGAGGACAGCAACTTGAGGCTTCCCGCTAGGAGGCCATACACCGACTGACGCCGGGCGGCAGGTTGCTACCCAGCCTTCGGAAATTCGAAAAAGCGTTCCATTTGTCGCCAGGCGCCGTCGTCTTCAAACATCGCCGCGGAATGCCCTACCCATTTCGCCAACACAGGGTCATTCAGCGCTTCTACAGTCGCAGCAGCGAGATCAATGTGACGCTCCGTCGCCACAACCATCACGAGATCGCACCCCTCCCTGTAAAGATGAATGTCGACGATACCGAACGACTTATAGAGAGCGAGTATCTCAGCCGACATATTGTCATGCCATTCTTTATAAGCACTCTCAGTACCTGCCCTAAGCTTACCAATAAAATAAGTGATTCTGAGTTGTTCATTCATCAGACCGAACCCCCTCTTTTATGTGATCAAGTCCATAAAAACGCACAGCGTTAGCTGATAATATCTTCTTCCGGGCAACCGCCCCCATACCTGCAGTAAGCTCAGCCGCGACGGACAACCACGCGCTATAATTCGCGTTATAATTTACAACCGGCCAATCGCTTCCCCAGATGAGTCTATCCTCTCCGAATGCATCGCAAAGCACGTCGACGTATGGCCGAAGATGAGACGCTTCCCACGCCATACCTGCTTCGGTGACAAGTCCTGAGAGTTTGCAAAAAACATTCGTTGCCAACGCTATTTCCCGAATTTGTGTGGCCCAGGGCTCAAGTTCCCCAGAGTGAATATCTGGCTTTGCACAATGATCAATCACCACTTTGAGTTCTGAGTGCCTCTCAAGCAACTCAAGCAAAACAGGCAAGTGACGCGGCTGGACAAGGGCGTCAAAGCAGAGCTGGGATTGGCTTACAGCCTCAAACGCCGGCGACAGCATTCGCTGCAACATCCAGGTTGTGTCAGGAATATTTTGGACCATTGGCCTTAAACCAACGAGACATTTTCTCTTTGAAAGAGCATCTATCCGTTCCGGCGCATTTGGCGATTCAAAGTCAGTCCAGCCGACAACACCCGCGACCCATTGCTTTGCCGCTTCAGCAATACCAAGCAGAAATTCGGTCTCTGCCTCACTTGGAGCACATTGAATAAGTACAACTCGTGATACGGTGGACGCCCCTAACGCTTGCTCAAGATCATCGAGGCTAAAATCTCGAAAGAGTGGGCCAAGCTCAGGCGTTATCCACTCATAATCGCCGCGGGCAAGTTCCCAGACATGAACGTGAGCATCGATTATTTGATCATCAACTTGCCTGCTCTGCCAAGCGTCGCTAGGGGCGTTAAGCATTTGAGGCGGAAGTATCGGCCGTAACATCCTTGGCGCGCTCCGGCCGCACCCGCGTAAGTAGAGCGGCGCCGGCGAGCAATAGGATGAGGATCGAAGAAAATCCGACCTGTTGATTATGGGAAATTCTTGTAACAACAGTAACAAGCGCATGACCGATAAATACCGTCGCCGTTCCTGACAACGCGTATAACCCGAAAAACTGACTAACCATGGATGCCGGCGCTATTCCAGCCAGCATAGCGCGGCTCGCCACATAAATAATCGTAACCGTGAACCCGAGCGCCATGTAATTGGCGATGAAAAGCACTTCAGGCCATGTTTGGAAATATGGGAATGACCACAGCTGTGCAGTATCGACGGGCATAACGAAGAATATTTTCTCAGGCGTCATGGAAACAGCGCCGATCAGAAAAACACAGGAGCTCAGGATGGCGAGAATAATTGTGAGCTTCGAGCCAATTCTTCGGTCGAGCCAACCGCCGACAAAACCGCCCGCAATCGTAAAAGGCGATAGCACGATCGAAAATAAAATGAGATCAGCCAGTTCCCATTTGAACACGCCTGCTGCAATTATGCCGCTATAGGCGAGAATGGCGGTCGTTCCATCGTTGTATAACATTCGAGCCAGCAAATAGAGCCCGACATTGGAAAGTTCGCGCGCGCGTTTAACAGTCACCCAAACTTGAAATAACCCCTCCCTCACCGCTGTTGATGCGGACGTGTTGGTTGAAGGCCTGTCGCGGGTCCACAAGATTAGCGGAATTGTAAAAAGAACAAGCCATACACCCGAAATCGGTCCGACAATGCGGTCGTGCTCATGTGCTTCCGCGTTGAGACCGAATAACGGGGCGTCAGGGAGAAATGAAAAGCCAGCAGCGTTTGAGGCAGGGAGTGCAATAAACGCCAATACAAACAGCATCGCGATCAGGTTGCCGATATTTCCCATGGCGACGCCAACCCCCGACAGCCATCCGAGGTTTTGAGACGGCGCAATATACGGCAGCATGGAATTGTGAAAAACTTGGCCGAATTCAAATGACACTGAAAGCAAAATGACCAGCGCAGCAACATAAACTATAGGCAAGCCGCCCATGCCTAATGGCATTGCAAACCATAGAAGAAAGCAGCACGGGGCCATTATGGCGACAATCGTAATAAGCCATGGCTTGCGCCGTCCCAGTCTGTCGGCAATCGCACCGAAAAACGGCGCCAGTAGCGCTATGCATAGCCCGGCTATTGTATTTGAAATCCCCCAGACTTCTTGTCCATGCACCGGGTCGCCCACAACAACGCCGGCAAAATACGGCGCAAACACGAACATCGCCACGAGTCCCACATAAGGGGTTCGCGCGAACTCAAACATGGCCCAGGAAAGCTGACTCCGCCGGTCACTCAACGGCTGCGCAGAGCCCGCTGTAACCGCGCCGCCAACAGTATCAACGCCCGTTGCAACCATTCCTCGCCTACATTCATTCCGCGTTTCTAAATTGGATTGAGTTCAGTCTGGTCTGATCTGCGTAACCTTTCGGCGACAATCCGCCATATCAATCGCAGATGAAAAACCAGCTGACAGCGCCGCTAGGCCAAGGCCTATTTGCGCGCTGGCGCCAATCGCCTGTGAGCAGAATGAATGCCTTTTTCTTTATGAACGTCTTTTACCAGCCACAACTAACATGTTACTCGTGACCAAACAAGCCGGCGCACGGCCATATAACGCGCAAAACAGCCACCAGACTGAGCAACCAGAGCCGCTTCGACGCTACGTAACATTCTAACCAGCCCTTAACCTCCGCACAAAACACCAAGCCCGGAGGTTTTGGTCGTTGCGGACGGTTCTGCTGTCATGTTAGTTTTACTTAATGAAAACAACCTATTGCTGACAAACACGAAAATGCAAACGGTTAGTCGCAGACCGCAATTCGCGGCAGGGCGAAATCGGTGCATAAGCCAGCCGGCGGGACAATGCAGATAACAGCCACAAAACAACTTGGCTCCACAAACGAGCAGTCAAAAACGGAACGGGTCTATCAGATCCTGCGAAAACGCATTCGCGAAATGGAGCTTCCGCCGGGCTCCCGCCTTCCGAAAGTCGAAATCGCTGATGAACTGGGCGTGTCGCGCGCGCCGGTAAGTGACGCCATTGCGAGACTCTCAGAAGAAGGACTTGTTGATGTTGTCCCTCAAAGCGGCAGTTTTGTTTCGCCCATTCGCCCCGAAGACATTCGCGAAAGCATGTTTATCAGAACCGGGTTGGAGGTCGAGGCAGCCCGAAGAATCGCAATTCTTCAAGATAAAGAAGAACTACTGAAGGCGCTCGACGCCAATCTTGCCGAGCAAGCAGCCGCGCTTGAGCGCAATGACGTCGCCTGGCTCGACAATCTTGACGAGGACTTCCATGCGACGCTTCACTCCGTGCTTTCAGCGCCGAGAGTACACCGCCTCCTTGATACATGTCGCGCTCTTATGGACCGGCCGCGCTTCAAAACCCTTTGGGAATCGGGCCGCCCCTATGCAACGCTAAAAGAACATCAGCGAATTGTCGATGCGATCAAAACGGGTGATCCCGAGTTCGCTGGGCGCGCGATGCGTGTCCACCTCTCAATGGTTACGCGCGCTGTAGAACATGGCATTCCGTCTGTTTCTGACAAGAGCCCTGATGCGCCGGAGTAATTTTCTCCCGTTCTGATTTGCACATTCTGGCAACAGTCAAAATCAACCTTTGAGAATCAGCCGATTTTCACGCCGGCAGGTCTAAGATCATCTTTCGGCTTCCGACCTAAACATGATCCAATACCCCACATCCATAATATCTGTTTCAAACACTTGCTCGCCAATGACGGCGAAACCGTTTGATTGGTAAAATCGGAATGCATTATCTTTGCGGCGCACCATCCGGAGCCAAAGATTGGGGGGGCCGTATTCGCACGCCGCCGCACACGCCTCACGCAGCATGCGTGCGCCCAGCCCTATCCGAATGCCCGCCGGCAGGAGATAGAGCTTGCTGATTTCGCTTGCGTACGTTTCTGGGCGCGCCGAACATCTTTCACCCAGATGGAGCATTGCGTAGCCGACAATTTCATCATCAATACCGGCCAGGAACGCGCGACAATGCGGATCCGCTATCTTGTCGAGCATGCGCGCTTCGGAAAAGTGCGCATCTACTCTTTGGCATAGCAAGTCGCGTGACCAGATATTGGCGAAGTGAGCGATATAGGTCGTGCGTCCGATACGACTCAGCTCTTGCGCATCATCAGGGCCAGCGCGCCGCACATGCGCCCTTTGACGGTTCATTTCGGGCTGCAGGTCGTTGTGAATAAACCGTTCAGGGTACTGAAGTCAACGCTGAGTGGCGTGTCGGGAAATTTTCCTTCGTTGAGCAGAGCGCACGCGACGTCGCGTATCGCACTGAACGCAACGGCAGAAAAATAACTGCCCAGAATGCAACGGCGCACGCCAATTTCATACAGCGCATACAGGTCGAATTCACATCGAGGTGTGAAGAGCACCTCAACCGGGCGGTCAACCGCACTGACAATCGCGCGCAGATCGCCGATCCGCGTGATCCCTGGCGCGAACAGCGAGTCTGCTCCGGCCTCCTGGTAGGCCTGCAACCGGGTAATTGTGGCGGCGGTATCTGGCTGTCCGACGAGAAAGTTTTCGGCTCGCGCGCAGATGAGGAATTCGCGCCCGGCGCCCTTCGCGGCTTCACAAGCTGCTGCAATCCGTTCCCGGCAAAGTGAAATCGGCCCCAAAGGATCGCTTTCGCCTGGAAAATAGTCCTCGATCGAACAACCCACCAACTCCGTTAGCGCCGCCGCAGATATGGTTTCGACGACGTCTTGGGGCGCAACGCCGAAGCCATTCTCAAAATCAGCGAATACCGGCGCGCGCACGGCCAGGGCGATTTGCGCACCGTGCGCCAGCGCCTCGGCGCGCGTAAGGGAATTGTCAGGCCTGCCGAGTGCGAAAGCCGCTCCGGCGCTAGACGTCCATAGCGATTTGAATCCGGCCGATTCAAGCAGTACGGCGCTGCCGGCGTCATAAGGGCACGCGATAAGCGAAGGCCTGCCCTCCTCTTGCAAAGCAAGATAAGCGCTGACCCGGGCGGCGGCCTCTCGGGGAGTATTAATCATGGTTTAATTTCTTGGCACTGAATATTGAGTACCTATTCCATGCGTTGATTAGTATTGCGGTCCACGTGACTGCTGCACGCACATCATTAGGCAACGAACTGTTGATCGGCTCCAACGGAGACTTGAGGCAGGTCGCCGCTTCTATTAGCTGCAACGCCGACAACTCAAATTTACTAAAACAATCAGCACGGTTAGGCGCTGCAACAAGCGCAATCCGTTTTCGGCTTTCACCTGTCGATTCAGCCTTTTCCGTGTGCAGCACGATACAATAAGCGCAGCCATTTATCAGCGAGGCCCGAAGGCGCAGAAGATGGCAAAATCCTTCACTAAGTCCGGCGGACGCGGAGAGGTCGCTGACAACGCCATCCAGCGCCGAGAGCACCGCAATCACTTTGCTCGCATCGGTCTTAAGATCAATTTCGGGAAAATCCCCATTAAGATAACTCATCTATTTCTCCGTTCGGCGCCCGCAGCGGGACATCGAACGGCTATCATCGATAGTACGCGCTGTATTGAACTCACGTGCGGCGGTTCGGGCGCGTAATGCTATTGCAGCGCATACCGGTATTCGCCCGGCGTGACGCCAACCAAGCGCCGGAACTCTCGCGTCATGTGACTTTGATCGGAAAATCCGGCGGATGCAGCGACTTCCGAAAGAGATTCTCCGTTTCCAAGAGCATCCCGCGCACGCTGGACACGCTGTTGGCGCCTGAATTCCTCAGGCGTCATACCGTAGGCGGCGCGGAACGCACGCAAGACCTGATACCTGCTGACCCCGAATTGGCAAGCCATATCCGTAAAATGATCTGGAGCGTCTAAGGACTCCAGGATACGAAGGCGCGCCCTGTTCGCTAATTCCGGAACGCGCTTTACGCCCCGGGGTCCGAAGGCGCCGGCTTCCTGTAGAACGCCGAAAAAGTGGATCTGAGCCTCTTGTTCCATCGCTGCATCATCCGCGAGAAGTGCGCGTCGCCACATTCGGAAAGCGCGATAAATCTCCGGCGAACGAACGATCGGCCGCTCAAACTCGACATCCGCCCTTCCGCAAGCGAATGCGCACATTCTTTCAAAGGCGGCAATATCAATCTCCAACATTGTGTGCCGTCGGCCTTGCCGGCCCGCAGGAACGCCATCGTGCGTCTGGCCCGGATTGACGAGCATTACGTCGCCTTGACGTACTTCGTGACGGCGAAACCCGTACTTTGATGTTTTTTCACCGAAACTCAGCGCGCCGATAACAACATGCTCGTGGCAGTGTGCGGGAAAACCAAAATCCAGTAATTGAGCGTCATTGACAATGACGTCGCGGAGCAGTGTTTTTTGCACTGCGAACCGGTTGGGATTTGATCTCATCAATCACCGCCCTGACTGCGCCTTTCCAACTATTGCAACCGATCTCATTCGCAAGGAGTTGAAATTAAACTCAGCAAGAAAGTCGCATATGACATTGAAGCGCGTCAATCGGCGGAGAACATGGTTCGTGTATCTATTAGCAGTAATTATATCGACACCGGATCGCAGTTGCTCAATTTTGAAGTATTTAAGCCGTAGACCCTTCAGAATGTGACGGACGAAGCGGTAAAATATTGCCATCAGCTTCGAAGCTGTATTGTTCCTCACTTATGCATCTGGCTTTTTTATTTCGGATTTCCGACTGGACTTCCCTTTCATTCCGAGCATTGCTGTTCCAAGCGCCGCCGCGGAGCTGGCCCGCGCCCCTTGCCGCCCGACCGTTTGAAGACGCCGGGCTTGTCGCAGTGCAACAGGCAAGGAGGCGCATATGGCGCGCAAGACATCTGTAAAAATAGCCCGAACACCGGTCAAGAAAACTGCAACTAAAAAGTCCGTAGCGACGAAATCTGCTGCAACCGGCAAGGGCTCTTCACCCGCCGTCGGAAAATCAAAAAAGGAAACAGTGCTGGCGCTGCTCAGGCGAAAGACCGGCGCATCGATCGAGGAGATGACGAAGGCGACCGGCTGGCAAGCGCATTCGGTGCGCGGGTTTCTCGCGGGCACGGTCAAGAAGAAGCTCGGTCTTGAACTGGAGACTAAAACGGACGCCAAGGGCGGGCGGCGTTACTTCCTGAAGGCGGCCTGATGGGCCGCCTTCCCTCGCCTGAGCATCTCGCGGCCGAGATCGAGGCGCTCAGGTCGCTTTCCTACGCTGAACTTAAAGAGCGCTACCGTGAACTTGCCGGCGGCCCGGCGCCGAAGCGCATCGGCCGGAAGCTCCTCACCCTCGCGGTCGCCTACGAGATTCAGGCGAGCGGCCATCGCGGGCTCATCGCCCGCGTCGCCGCCAGACTGGAGCGGTTCGAGAATAAGAAGAGCATTAAGCCGAAAGGGGCGAAGCACGCCCGCAGCCTCAAGGCCGGCGGGCGGCTGATCCGCGAATGGCGGGGCAAGACCTATGAAGTCTATATGGCCGAAGACGGCGTCTATATGGACGGGAAGAAGTTCCGATCTCTTTCGGCCGCGGCTTTCGCCATCACTGGGGCCAAATGGAACGGACCGAAGTTCTTCGGGCTGCGCTCCCCGCGCACTGAGCCGAATGGCGTGAGCTCATGATAAGGCGCTGCGCCATCTATACGCGGAAGTCGACCGAGGAAGGGCTCGATCAGGCGTTCAACTCCCTCGACGCCCAGCGAGAGTCCTGTGAGGCGTTCATCGCCTCCCAGCGCGGCGAAGGCTGGCGCGCCGTCAAGGCCCGCTATGACGACGGCGGGATCTCGGGAGGCCATATGGAGCGCCCCGGTCTCAAGGCGCTGCTCGCCGATATTGATGACGGTAAGATCGACATAGTCGTCGTCTACAAGGTCGACCGGCTTACCCGTTCCCTCGCCGACTTCGCCAAGCTCGTTGAGCGGTTCGACAAGCATGAGGTCTCCTTCGTCTCCGTGACCCAGGCCTTCAACACCTCGAACTCCATGGGGAGGCTCACGCTCAACGTACTTCTTTCCTTTGCTCAGTTCGAACGGGAGGTTGGGGCCGAGCGCGTCAGGGACAAGATCGCTGCTTCGCGCAAGAAAGGAATGTGGACCGGCGGCAACCCGCCGCTCGGCTATCACAATATCGACAAGAAGCTCATCGTCGTTGAAAGCGAGGCGGCGATCGTCCGGGAGCTCTATACTCAATATGATCGACATGGCGCCGTTCAGGAGATCATCGCTCATGCGAGAAGAGTGGGCTGGTTGACCAAGCGCCGGGCGAACGGATCGGGCGGCCTGCCCTTAAGCCGGGGGCCGATCTATCACATCCTCAAAAACCCTGTTTACGCGGGCCTCATGAGAAGCGGCAATCAACTCTATGAGGGCCAGCATGAGGCCATTATCGAGCGCGAGCAATGGGAACGCGTTCAGGAGAAGATCAGCGGCCGCACGCAATGGCGCGGACCTCCCAAAAACAAGAAAAGCCCCCTCGCCGGCATACTCTCGTGGAAAAATCAGCGGCTGACGCCCGAACACGCAAAAAAGGCAGGACGGCGCTACCGCTACTACGTCACCGGTAAGAATGAATTCGAGAAATCAAAATCGATCCGCCTGAAAGCGGATGATGTTGAAGCCGCCGTCGCCCGGGCCATTGATAAATGGACTGCTGATGCGGACGCCGCCGCCAATGACATCCTGAAACCGGGCGCATCAGCGCAAGTTAGCGCCAGAGTGAAGAAAGCGGTGGCATGGCTGGCCATTACCGAATCCTCACCGCCCAGTCAGCGCTGCCAGGAATTGCGCCCCTTCATCAAAACCGTTTCGCTCAATGAAGAAGTGCTTGCGCTGACTCTCGACGTCAATGCGATGCTCAAGGATGCGGACGCCGACGATGCGCTGCTTGAGGAATTCACGATCAGGAAAGCGGTTGAGTTCAGGAACTGCAAGCTCGGCGCCCGCCTCATCCTTGGCGGCTGCGAGCGACCGGAAACGCCAGACGAGTCGATTAGCACCCTCCTCGCCAGGGCGCATCGATGGAAAAAAGCCTGGTTCGAGAATCCGAACCGTGAGCTGAAATCGATCATTAAAGAAGACGGCGGCGATGCAACCACCACCCATCGCGTTCTGACGCTGGCGTTTCTGGCGCCTGATATCGTTGACGCATTGATAAGGGGCGACGGCAGTTATGCAGTCAGCGCTGAAGATCTGCGCCGGCTCAGCGAGATGCCGACATGCTGGGTTGAGCAACGAGAAATGCTATCCGCACGTTCTAAGGCGTAGAGAATTTCGCTTCGGTGCAAAGTGCAGAACATAGATTTTCCACATAGTAACGAAAGCCAAACTCTCAAGCCTGACTCGTGTAATCCAATTTCTGTATTACAGGATAAATTCTGAAAACAGGAAATCCCGATTTACACGAACAAGCTCAGCATGAGCAACCATGCTTTTATCGCCCTGCTCTTATTTACGTCTGACGTGGCCAATAGAAATATGAGAGCGTCATAAGATAGTCGAATTCTTTATGCCCATTGATACACATCGCAGTTCTTATACTCTGCGCAGAAATACAAGAAACCGTAGCGTCTGCATTTTTAGTACTACCTGGAAAGTCTCATCACTCGCAGTTTTCGTAGTGCGCCTTCAGATGGCGCAGCCACCTTTTAGGTTACCTTGAGATTGCGTTGGTCGTCCCCAATTACCCCCTGTCCGGGCCTGATAGAATTTGAATAAAAGCATGGGTTCGATGCGGATCGCGCATAGCCCAATGGCTATGCGTACGAGGCATAAACCTGATACGCTTTAAGTGCTTTCCGCACGCTCGCCGAGGGCGTAAGGGGTGATAAAAGTAACGCGGCGATTACGCCCCCAATAAAGGCCAAAGATGTCTGGAACGAATGAACTTGTCGCCGCCCTCGAAGTTGCAACCCGCCGCGCCATAGAGACGAATGCACCGCTTAAGGAGCGTCTCCAGATCATCGCGGATGAGGTGCGAAATCTCAGCACTGTTTTCGCTGAAGCGGTTGATGTTTTTGTCGGGCGGCTGCAGGAGGCTGAAGCCGGCAAATTGGCGCCAAATGTCGGAGATCCGCTGCCGGACTTTGTATTGCCGGATCAAAATGGCCATCTCGTCGGGCTTCAAGAGATGCTGAAAGATGGCCCTGTCGTCGTTGCGTTTCTAAGAGGTCACTGGTGTCCGTACTGCCAGACAACGGCAGCCGCGCTTGGCGAGATCGCCGAAGCAGCGTCAAAACATGGTGCACAAATCCTTGCCATCACGCCTGAGAACAGAAAGTACACGCAACGGCTCGCCAGCGACTCCGATGATCGTTTTCCAATTCTGACAGATGTCGACAACGGCTACGCGCTGGCGCTTAATCTCGCCATCTGGGTAGACGACGATATGGCGACGCTAATTTCGTCCGCAGGCTGGGATGTACCTTCTTATCAGACAAGCCCAAGTTGGTTGCTGCCGATCCCGGCGACGTTCGTGCTCGATCGCAAAGGAGTCATTGCAGCACGATACGTCAACGCTGATTATCGTACACGGATGGAAGTGAGTGATATTCTTTCTGCGCTCGACGCCGTCTCAAGCGGCGGCGGCCGAAAAGTCAGCCGATCTTAGAAGATTGAGAAACGCCGAAGCTGAAGGCGAACGGGCCCTGCCCGCTACTGCGTAGGCTGAGATTGTTCGAGTTAATTCAAGCCCATTCAATACGGCGCGCTTTAGCTGACTGGCGTGTGGCGCGCTTTTAGGCACCAGCGCTATCCCCGAGCTTGCCGTTAAGAGAGCGTTCATGTCGTGGTGTGTATCGACTTCGTGGGATACAACAAAAGCGATGTTTTGATCGTCGAACCAGTCCGTGAGGATTTTGCGGCATTCACATCCGACTTGTGCAAAAATAGGGTGTCCGTGAAGTTTATCACCATCGACGCTATTTTCTTTCGCCAACGGGTGATTGGCATGCATTGCGAGTTCAAAGCCTTCGGTTTTTAACGGCCACTGGTCGAGACGCTCCCAAGACATATCTACCGGACCAGCCAAAGCCAGCTCGGCTCCTCCTTCCTTGAGGCGGTTCAAGACCTCCTCACCGGAGCCATGAGTTATGCGCATCTGGATGCCGGGAAACCCATGAAAGAGTTCAGCAATCGGCGGCATGAACATTTCGATATTGACGCTATGCGAGACCGCAAGCGACAAGGGCGCGACTTCGTTTTTGGTGACGGCTCGGGCGACATCCTTCGCCGTCACAGCGCTATCATAGCAGCGCTCCATCAGCGGCAGCATGCGCTGGCCAAGTTCTGTCAGATGTGAGAGACGACCTTCACGGCGTATCAACTCCCCGCCCAGTTCGCCTTCAAGCGCTTGAATGGCGCGGGTCAGCGCCGGCTGCGAGACATTGCACTCTTCCGCCGCCCGCGTAAAATTCAGCGTCGTGGAAAGCGATAGGAAATACCTGATTTGTTGCATTTCCATGGAAAACACCGCCCATTATGAAGCCCCGTCGCCGAGCCGATAAGCTTAATCCGGCTGTCGGCTAAGCGACTGATTGATTTTAGTACCCATAACCACTTGTGGCTACAACATATTTCACGCCGCCGACGCCTAATCCCGCCTATTTGGCGCATAACCGGCGCGAACCCTACTCAAAGCTGCATTTTGGCCCTGCATCGCAACTATGCACGAAAGCTATTCGACAATTTTCCGAGACAGTGGGATGATCTCAATTGTAGAGGAACGGATTGCACTTTTTTCTGGTTGAGAGGAATAAAAGACATGCATACACGGATAGCGACCACCGCACTGGCGATCTCACTTATTCCGTTCTCGATGGCGAGAGCAGACGAATGCGCAACGACCCGCTACGAGGTTTCGTACAAAGGGGATGATAATTTTGAAGTGGCCGTGCATTTCACGCCAAGCTCTCAAAATGTGACCACGTTTTCGTATGAAGACGTAAGCGGCCAACTTACTCTTGACGATTATTTCAGCGACGTGACGGTCTCCATGAGTGACGGACCAGGATCGCCATTGTCAAATGTTGACCTTGGAAATTGGCGCATGCCGGAACAATTCGTCGGCAAAGAAGTGGTGCTCCGCTATCGCGTCACCGCAAAGCAAGACGAAGCATCGTGGCCTTTTGGGCAAGAAGAAGTGGGACACCATTTTGACGAAGGGTTTTATTTCGTCGGGTATTCGATCTTTCTCGCAGACGAAGCAAATGAGTCCTGCGACGCAGTCGTTGATTTCGATCTCCCATCTGGTTGGGGCGTGCACGCGCCGTGGACTCAAATGACGCCGATGCGATTTGAAACGGCATCGCTCGAGCGCTTACAGAGAAACGGTTTTACCGTAGGACCAAATATCGGATCCCAAACGGTCAAAATCGGCGAGCGCTCATTCACATTTGTATACGAGGAAGCGCTTAAAACTACAGCGGTGGAAGCGCAAACCGCCGCATCCGGTTTGTCGGCGCATTTTGTTGATTTGTTTGGCGGTGCTCCGGAGAGCGACTATTTTATCTTTTTGGCCGCTGACGACAAGCCCGGCGGGGGCGCATTCGCCGATAGCTTTGGGCAACGCTTTGTAACGCCCGTTCGCCCGGAAGAGAAGGTAGTGTGGCTTCACGGTTTCGCCCATGAATTTATTCATCGTTGGCTCGGGCATGGCATTCGATTTGAAAATGAAACCGACCTTGAATGGTTTCAGGAAGGCGTAACAGACTACTTGACCATAAAAGGTCTGTTTGCAACGGGCGCTATTGATGAAGTCGAACTTGAAAAGAAACTAGAAAACTCAATCCGCCGTTATCTGCTTGCATTGCGTTTCGGCGGGCCAATGTCATTTGCAGAGGCAGGTAAAGAAAAAGCGCGAAACAGAATGATGATATATGGCGGCGGCGCAGTGTTCTCTCTACTTCTAGACGCGGAGCTTTCATCGCAAAAAGGCCCAGGAGCGTTTGAGGGATTTTTGTCCGAACTTTATGCCGGGCGAGATACTCATTATTCTTATGCAGACATCCTTGAACGTATGAATACCATTAGCGATGGCCACGCTGGAGAAATATTAGAAGGCCTTGAACACGGCATGCGGGCAAGCGATATTGCCTCTAACCTGTCTCCGCATGATGTGCGCCTCGCATCGTTTATGGAAGAAGTTTATATCACGTTCGGTGAAGCGGGCTGCGCAAGAAAAAATCCAACATGCGTGCCTGCTTTTTTACGTAACAAAGAAAACTCCCGTTGATTTCATCAACTTCCCAACTGTCAAGCAATTGGTGCATATAGGCTAGTGATCACCGAACCTCTTATCGTCATTGCGGTGTGCATCGTTTTTTACGGCGCTTTCTCCGCCCGACTTTCTTCGACGTTATTATCGGCGCCAATGGCCTTTATGCTGGTTGGACTGGCGTTCGGACAGGCCGGGCTTGGGATCGTATCTATTGAAATCGACAACGCAGTCCTTGAGGGGTTCGGCGAACTAACCCTCGGCTTTATCTTGTTTGCTGACGCCGCATCGACCAACAGCCGCAATCTTGTTCGTGAGGCGCTCATTCCGAAACGGCTTTTGCTGGTCGCGCTGCCATTAACGATTCTGCTTGGCGCAGCGACAGCGATGATTCTCTTTCCAAACTTAGGCTGGCAGGAAGCTGCTCTCATTGCCGCGATCCTGGCGCCGACTGATGCAGCCCTTGGTCTGGCTGTGGTAACCAGCAGATATGTGCCGGAGAGAATTCGTCAGGCGATATTGGTAGAATCCGGCCTCAATGACGGCCTTGCGCTGCCTGCCGTTTTGCTTTTCGCTGCGCTTGCATTTTCGATGATGGGAATTGAAGGGCATGGCGTCGGGTATTGGATAGGCTTTGCGGCGCGGCAAATAATCGTCGGTGTAATTGTCGGCGCAATCGCCGGCGGACTCTTGGGCAAATTCATTCACTTTGCTGACGAACGAGAGTGGATTGCGCACGCCTTTCGTAATTTGACATGTATTGGCGTTGCCGTTCTTACATTATTTTGCGCTCACATTGCAGGCGGCAACGGGTTTATTGCTGCGTTTGTCGGCGGACTGGTTTTTGGCAGCTTTTGCTCAAAGCGGGCAGGCTCGCTCACCAATTTCGTCGAAGAGGAAGGTCAACTTTTCAGCTTGATCATTTTCTTTTTCTTCGGCGCGGTTTTGCTTCCTAGCGCTTTTTCTCATTTTACGACTGTTTGCGTACTTTATGCGGTCTTGAGCCTAACAGTAATTCGTATGGCCCCAACAGCACTTTCCTTGGTTGGCCTCAAACTCAAACTGCCGTCAACGTTGTTTATAGGTTGGTTTGGCCCGCGTGGATTGGCTTCAATTCTTTTCTTGCTGATTGCCGTTGAACATGAAGAAATGGGACGGTTTTCTGAAATCGAAGCAATTGTTTATGTGACCGTGTTTCTAAGCGTCATTTTACATGGTGCCACTGCCGCTCCGTTTTCGAAACTCTACGGCGGAACCGCCGCCGCAAAAAAACATGCTGATGTCGATGTCGTTGCAACAGATACTGGCGCGAATCCTTAGGTATTTTTTACGGCCGTGACTGCAGTAAGGTTCATGGTGAGCCGGGCTCCCGGCTTGGGCAAGTCCGACACCGCTATGCAAGTCCGCGCAGGTCGCCAATCGCCCATCCGTTTTTCGTAAACCTCGTTCATTTCCGAAAAATCATCCATTGATTTTAGAAAAACGTTGACGTGGGCAATATGTTCGAGATTGGAATCCGCAGCCTCCAATAATATTTCGAATGCATTTAATATTTGCTCTGTCTGCGACTTGACATCAGGGCCGGCCAACTCGCCGGTCGTTGGATTGACGCCAGCGATTGCGCTAATTGTGATCCAGTCGCCAAATGTTACAACATGGCTATAAGGGCCAATCGGTTTCATGACGTTTGGCGACGTTATTGATTTCAGTGTTTTCGTCATTTACGGCGCATCCCATCTTGGTCCAGAGCCTGTAAGGCGCTTCCTACATGGGCGGCCCTACAATTACACTCTATATGCGGCGATAGGCGCTTGCGTCAGCGCGGAACTGAATTAAGTCACCGACCTGAACGACTTCCCCCTCCGCCTCTACGGGATCAGCCACATACGGTAAAATATCCATCGACATCGGCCCGCCATTTGAGTCCGTCATGAGCATAATGGATTCTCGCCCGTCTCTCGTACGCGCCCAAAAGCTCGGCGGAATGCCGCCGCGAATGCAAAGACTGGCGCAAGCCTTGTGCGTCTTGCCGTGACCTGGACGCATGACGCCGAAGAAACATTTAGAATCCATGATTGTGCCGGAAAGACGCGCGCTTCCAAGATTTACTGGGGTTGGATCGGCAACGTCGCTGCTCAACGAGATTTCCGCCGGCTCCAGCCATTTTTCGAGAAACGGGGGAACCTCCAGCATTTGACGATTTTTACGCTGAATAAGGACACCTGAGGCCGTAACGAGCGATGCTTCATGGACGCCGAATTTTAAAGCCGCTGTACACTTTCCTTGCGCGACAAGAAGGACTGTTCGCATGCCGTAAGGCCCCGAGGGGTCGGCAACTCTGATCATGGGATAAGGCGCCGCCGTCAAAAGACCGGTAACCTCATGCGTCGCGTTTGTCAGCCATTCGCCCGCGCCCGGGTCGCCAAGCTCGCTTGCAACCAGCCAGCTTGCGCCGCCGGCGCCCAAAAGACCAAACGGCAAAGCGGCCAGCAGAAATCGCCTGTCTACCGCCGGCGCCGGCGCCCAGCCGATAAACATCTCTTCCTTATCGACTGCAGCAGGATCAATAACGCCTTTCGTTTTACTCATGCCTCGCCTCCGCCTGCAGGAATAACCGCAGGTTCAACATGCGTTCCGGGCGGATTCGGTTTTGGATCGACAAGCACGCGCCCGTTTTCAATCTTGACATTGTAAGTTGAAATCTTTTCCGTAAAAGGCGGCGGCGATACGCCGTCGTTTGGCCGGTATTGCCAGCCATGCCACGGACATGTGATGCAGCCGTCGATAACACGACCTTCTCCGAGAGGGCCGTTTTGATGTCGGCACGCGTTGGTTACTGCAGATATCTTTCTGTCGTAACGAAAGACAGCGATGCGATCACCCTTTGGCAAAGGCGCAATCACAGCACGATTATCGGCAATGTCGTCTGGTGCGCAAATATCAACCCAACCTTTGGATTTCAAAGATTTCATGCCGTTATCGGCGCGCCACTCACGCACGCCAGCAATTAAGTGAAGCAGTGTGACACCGATAAAGGCCGCCGCCGTCATGGCCGGATAAACCATGGATTTTTCCGTCATTAGAGCGCCAAGCACAACATGCATCACCAAAAGCGCATAGGCCGGATAGACGAGCATATGCAGCGCCTTCCAGACCGGCGCAGCCAAGTTGTTTAGCCAGAAATCATGGCTTGTCGCCGCCATCGTCATCATTATGAGGAATGCGACGAAGCCTAGAACTTCGAACGGAAAGCCCGGAATGGAATCGTAAAGCGGGTTTGAAGAAAACAACGACACAAGCGGATTCAATGGCCCGCCGCCATGATACCAAAGGAGCGCCAGACCGAAATGGGCAGACGCCACAAGGAATGTCAAAACGCCAAAGTGACGCCGGTTATAAAGCAACGGCAAAAACCTCTTGTTCAGACGTGCGAGCGGTCCGATAGCGAGGATTATCGTAAGCAGCATGAAGGCTGTCGTACCCAACGCCCTGATAGCTAGAACGACCGGGTCAGCCCGGTGGCCGCTTTCATGTGTTTGCAATCCGACAAACATGAAAACGCCGACAAATAGCGCGATAAACCCGAGGACATAAATGTCATAAACGACTTTGTTGCCGTTCCATTGCACTGCCTTGTATTGATGGCCCATAACTAATCCAAGCTCGATTTATCGGCTTCTATTATGTCCGGAATGTCGGCATACGGGGTTTCGGGACGCTGCAACCACGCAACAATCCCCACAGCCAGAATCGCCGGGCCGAGAATTAACCAAGTAAGAAGGTGCATGCCCCGATGAGGTCTCTTCATTTATGATTCCTCATTCTGCTCGTTAATTTTATCACCGGAAAACCAACGAAAGAGAACCGCCGGCCACAAAATAGTACAGCCGAGAAAAATCATTGGTCGAAAGAGAAAGCTAGCGCCTTTTGCTGCTTCATCAATCCGCGAAACGCCGAAGTCAAGAAAAATCAAAGCAACCAAACCGCCAAGACCAAACCAGACGCCAAGGCCGATGACAATCATCTCCCCAACTATCATGAGCACTCTCCTACGCCGCCAAAAGCGACGCCGGATAGTTCCGCCATATCGCGTTTGAATGTCGTCAGATCGTCGGGAGAAAAGTCCGAAAGGCTGCGATGCCCGCATGCACGCGCAAGCAGCGTCATCAGTTCGGTCGCTGCCTCAAAGAAGTACGCCAGACGGGTTGCGGATATTTCAATCTCCAACCGCGCGCGCAAATTTTCCTTCTGCGTAGCGATCCCTACCGGACAATTATTTGTATGGCAGGCGCGCATGCCAAGACAGCCAATGGCTTGCATAGGCGCATTGGAAAGTGCGACCGCATCTGCCCCCAGCGCCATTGCTTTGGCGAAGTCCGCAGGCTTACGCAGACCGCCCGTTGCAATGAGTGAAACTTGACTGGCGCCGGATCTATCAAGATGCCGACGCGCCCGCGCCAAAGCCGGAATTGTCGGCACAGAAATATTATCGCGAAAAATCACCGGGGCCGCCCCAGTGCCGCCGCCGCGACCATCTAGAATGATATAGTCAACGCCGATTTCCAGCGCTGCATCAATGTCTTTTTCAATATGCTGCGCCGACAACTTAAATCCGATGGGAATCCCCCCGGTCGTTTCGCGAACCTCTTCTGCAAAATCTCGAAACTGAGCCGGCTCTGTCCATTCAGGAAAACGAGAGGGTGATATTGCATCCTCGCCAGGTTTAAGGCCGCGGACTTTTGCAATCTCATCGGTGACTTTCGCGCCGGGCAGATGTCCGCCGGTGCCCGTTTTTGCGCCCTGACCGCCCTTGAAATGAAACGCCGCGGATTCGCAAACCTTGTCCCATGAAAATCCGAACCGCGCCGAAGCGAGTTCATAAAAATAACGGCTATTCGCGCGCCGCTCCTCATCAAGAGAGCCGCCCTCGCCTGCGCAAATGCCCGTCCCGGCTTTTTCCGCACCCTTGGCCAGCGCTATTTTCGCTTCTCGCGACAATGCGCCAAAACTCATGTCAGATACGAAGAGAGGAATGTCCAATTTTAAAGGCTTTTTGGCGCCGGGTCCAATGACCGCTGTCGTTTCGATAGGCTCATCGTCAAGCAATGGGACGCGATGGAGTTGCGCAGTAATAAACTGGATGTCATCCCAACTTGGAACGTCGTCTCTGGGAACGCCCATAGCCGCCGCAACGCCGTGATGACCAGTTTTGGACAGCCCGTCACGCGCATACCCCTGGATAAGACCGACATGCGGTTCTTCAGGTTCCGGATGCGTGTCAGCGTATAGTCCGAGATATTGATCGCGACGAAAGGGTTGCGGATGGTCCTTCGCCCACGAATTAATCTCATCTTCATCGACGAATACTTTTCCGCCTTTTATTCTCGTAGAGAATTTCTGCAAAACCTCATGGTTATTATATTCACTGACGCCCGTATCGAGGCGGTAGTCCCAATTATGCAGCCCGCAGATCAGGTTTTCGCCATCGACATGGCCATCCGCAAGCAACGCTCCACGATGTAAACACCGCCCGTATAGGACTGATACCTTTTCGTCATGACGAACTATGACAAGATCGACTTCACCAACCAGTCCATAGGCAGGCTTACGATCTTCCAACTCAGACCACTTGGCGACAGGAATCCACTTTTGGCCCATTTTTTATTTCTCATGCTTGGTACGGCGGGCTCAAGCGAGCTAGGGCCATCGCCATATTTTGATTTGCGCCATCCTAGTAAACGCGCTCTAAAATGCAAATGTCTGAGGGCGCACGAATCATCGCCCCACACCCATTTCAGGGTTATTGCTGAGATGGATTTTGGCAAATGCATTTTCGGCATGAAATTCATGTGAGTACGATTCCCCAAAGGAAACTTTCATCATGACTGAAGCGTCTTCAAAAACACTCCGCTGGCATCGCGTAGCAGCCAAATCTCAGTTACCGGAAGGTCGGGTGATGAGCGTGACCGCCGGCGTGAAGACGCTCGCTCTCGTGCATTTTGACGGGCAATACGTAGCAATGGATAACCGTTGTCCGCATCAGGGCGGTCCTTTGGGAGAAGGGTCTATTGAAAAGGGCGAAGGCGGCAAATGCTGGATTCGATGCCCCTGGCACGGATGGGATTTTGATCCGTTAACCGGCAAACCACCCGGCGGTCATGAAGATTCAGGGCAGGAAACTTTTCCGGTCGAGTTGCGCGATGATGGCGTTTACGTGGGCGTGCCACCTGAGACTGAGCATGTTCGCACTTCGACAGATGTCGTTGCGGAAACGATGGTGAATTGGGGGTTGAAGCGAGTGTTTGGAATGGTCGGGCACTCAAACCTCGGACTCGCTGATGCATTCCGAAGACAGGAAGAAGCAGGCAATATCTCTTATATCGGCATTCGTCACGAAGGCGCCGCGTCCTTTGCCTGCTCCGGTTACGCCAAGCTGTCCGGAAAACCTGCCGCCTGTTTGTCCATCGCAGGCCCCGGCGCCACAAATTTAATGACAGGGTTATGGGACGCCAAGGTTGACCGCGCGCCCGTTATCGCTTGCGCCGGACAGGTGCAGGTGCAGGTATTTTCACCCTTCGCCTTTCAGGACATCGACCTTCATAGCGCTTTTGCACCGCTTGCAAAATTCAACGGTCTTGTCCTGCATGCATCGAATTACGGCGAGACTACATCTTTGGCCATGAAAACCGCCATCGTCGAACGCGACGTCTCTGTCATGATCTTTCCAGACGATGCGCAGACACTTCCAGCAACGGACGTTAAAGCGGGAAGCCCAACTGGACGGCTCGTTCCTGCGCTCATGGCGCCGACCGATGATGTTATAGAGGCGGCGGTAGAAAGAATTCATAGCGCCAAACGCCCGCTTATCGTTGTCGGTTATGGCGCACGGGAATCGATGAAGGCAGTCATTGACCTCGCGGAAGACTTGAATTGTCCCGTGCTGACGACATTCAAAGCCAAAGGGCAAATTCCGGATACACACCCCTTGGCCGGCGGCGTCCTTGGCCGTTCCGGCACGCCTATCGCTTCGTGGTTCATGAATGAATGCGATTTGATCATCGCCATAGGCGCGTCTTTTTCACATCACACCGGCATTGAGCCCTCAAAGCCGATTGTGCAGATCGACTTTGACCGTATGCATCTTGGCAAAGGGCATGCGGTTGCGTTGCCCGTCTGGGGGGAAATCGGTGAAACTCTGAAAGGGATAGAAAAGAAAACGCCGGCCAAAAGGTCTGCTGTCGACCAGAGAAAAGAGATTTCAGACCGCTGGGCGATCTGGCGGCGAGAAAAGGAACGCCGTCTCGCTGACAATCGCGGCAAGGGCATAAACGCCGCGTCGGTATTCGCGGCTCTTACGAAAGTAGCGCCGGGCGACGCTGTCATGCCCGTGGATGTGGGCAATAACACATATTCTTTTGGGCGGTATTTTGAACCCTGCGGTCAACGCATTTTGATGTCAGGATATCTTGGCTCAATCGGATTCGGATTTCCGGCAGCCATGGGCGCATGGGCGGCGAAGCAAGACTTCGAAGAATTTCGCGGCCGCAAGATTATATCCATATCTGGAGACGGCGGCTTTGGTCAGTACGCCATGGAATTCACGACCGCCGTGAAATACAACATGGATATCACCCACATACTCCTGAACAACGATGAACTCGGTAAAATTTCAAAGGAGCAACGCGGCGGAGAGTGGCCGGTTTGGCAAACGTCATTGCGCAATCCGAACTTTGCCGAGTTCGCGCAGTCCTGCGGCGGCTTAGGTATTCGTGTTACGGATGCGGCGGCGCTTGAAACCGAATTACAGCGAGGCATCGAATATAACGGCCCTGTCATTATTGAGATTATGACTGATGCCGAGCTTGTTTGATCGTTTCAAGTCGATCCTTCTGGCGCTTCCGCTGTTAGTTGATGACGATCGAGGACGCAACTTCTTATGACCGCTTCTGCGCGACAGGCGGACTTCTTGAATATCCTCTAAACGTATATTGACAGCAAAGAAACTCCGTCCAAAGATGATTGGCAATAGATCGGCGAAAGCGGACCGTACAAATAAATATCCGAATGACCGGAACTTAGCCTTGGCAGGCGCATAAGTCTGCGTTCATAATGGTACGGTCAAAAAATAAGAGCTAGAGCGGCAGGGATATAAATTATGCAATTCAAGATGAAACATCAGTATGCACTTTTGGGGTTCGCGGTTTTTGCTTTGGCCTCATGTTCAAACGAAAGTCTTGTCGAAAATGCATCCGTATCTGCCTCCTTTGAAGAGGTGCAAGCGATGGAAACAACGCTGCGCGCTTATTTTGAACCAATTGAGGCGATGAAGGACTTTTCCGGGGTCATTCGTGTGCAGCGCGGTGATGAGCTTATCGTTGAAACGCGGTTTGGATTTGCCGATTTTGAAGATCAAATACTGCATTCAGATCATACGCGCTTCGCGGCCGGCTCGATAACAAAGAGCATGACGGCAGCACTGCTATTGTCACTCGAATCTGAAAACCTTCTCGACCTCACATCATCCGTGTCTACATACATTCCCGAGTATACCGACGGAGCACGCATGACCGTCGACCAAGTCTTGCGTCATACGGCTGGGTTACCTCGCGACGTGCCTGTGGGTGATCGGGATACTTTTGATGAAGACGGTCTTGTCGGTTGGCTAAATCGCCAAATATTGATTGGCGAGCCAGGTGCGGACTACGCTTATTCAAACACGGGCTATGAGCTTCTCGCCGTAATCTGTGAGCGGGTTGCAAACACGCCTTATCCTCAGTTGGTCACTGCGCATGTTTTGAATCCGCTCGGACTAAACGAGAGTGCAGTTGAAACAACCCGTTATGCTGACGCAGAAAACATCGTGGTTGGTTATACTGCTGGCCCAGCGCCGGATGATTTGCGCCCAGCGCCGGTCGTCCCAATTGCAACAGGCGCGGAGGGTCTGGTTGCGACAGCAGCCGATCTTACCGGATGGATGCGCGCGATCGTTAAGAATGAAGATGTAAATTTACTTGATGAAGAAGGTTCGGAGTTGGGATTGGTCAAAACTTCTGAGTATGACGGTCGCCAAGTTTATCGCTTACAGGGGGCTACGCGTGGTTACGGCGCCAGTGTGTTAGCGATTCCAGAGGATGATATTTACGTTGTGATTGCGGCGAACATTGAAGCCTATCCGCTATTCGGCGCGGAACCAACATTGCTCGCTTTGGTGTATGGTGAAAAACCCGATCCGGCGCCATTGCGCAGCGAAACAGCTGAGCTCTCGGATGCCCATCGCGCCCTTATTGGCGTGTACGAGCACCCTGGGTTCGGCCCCATACAGATATCAGAGCAAGAAGACGGCATATATTTGACTTTTTTAGAGCCGGGCTGGGTATATTACCTGTCTCCTACAGCAGACGAAGCGCTTGTCTTGAGACTTTTGAATACGCGATTCTTCCGCACACCAGACGGGGCCGTTCAAGCAACGCAATCATTGATAGGACGTGAACCACAAACAGTTGACCTAGTTTCAGTCGAGCCAATAAATAGTGAGTGATGGCTCTCTCCTTTTCTTCGACCTGCGTGGCTGGCCATATGGAACAGACTAAACGACACACGCCCGATTGGCGTCTGACTGAACACCATCGCCAACCGTTCAATAGGTCGGGCAATTTCGCGAACAGAGAAGTTCGAACCTTTCATGGTCCAGTCCCGAAAAGAGAGACGTTTTTCCGTCAAGTTCTAAAAAATTATGGGGCTAAGCGCCGGAAACTTGGGCGTAATTAATACTTGTACTGACTAACTATAAGGCGCACTGAGTGCGTGGTGGGCGGTGACGGGTTCGAACCGCCGACCTACTGGGTGTAAACCAGCCGCTCTTCCAGCTGAGCTAACCGCCCTTTTAAAGCCGCCGCGCCTTCGCGCGGGGCGCCGTCTTTAGCGCGGCCAACCTCGCCCGGCAACCCGGGCGCGCCGGCTACTCCAAAAGAAAACGACCGGCCCGGCGGAGCGCCGCGGGACCGGCCGTTTTCGAATAAGCCGTCTGATGAGGCGCGCCTAGTTGAGCGCGTCCTTAAGGCCTTTGCCGGCGGAGAATTTCGGCTGGATCGAGGCCGGGATCTGGATCGTCTCGCCAGTGCGCGGGTTACGCCCTTCGCGCGCCTTGCGGTGGGCGGCGGAGAAGGTGCCGAAGCCGACGAGCCGCACGTCGTCGCCAGCCTTGAGGGCGTTGGTGACGGCGTCGAACACTGCATTGACGGCGCGCTCCGCGTCCGCCTTGCTCATGTCGGCCATGTCCGCGACTTTATCGATGAATTCGTTCTTGTTCATTCCTCCGCCCTTTCTGTCTTGGTTTGTGGGAATGGTGAGATTCCTTGAGGAAACATGGCTTTATCGCGCGCAATCGAGCGCTTCGCCAAGCGAAAACGGCTTAAAATAAGGGCTTCCTTTCCACAGGAGCCCTAATCTATTGATTTTGCTAGGCCTTCACTGCAGCCGGCGGATGCGCCAAAGCCCAGATTTCATGCTCATGTGCGATGCAGCGATCGATTAATTCGCGCCAGACGGGCTCAGCGATTCGTTCTGAAAGCCCCTGTTTCCGGGCCTCGGCGAGCACTTTGGCGACCACATCCTCGATCCGCCATTCAAGTCGGACCTCGTCGGCGCGCGGTTTAATCCGGCCCGCGGCCTCGATATAGCCCTGCCGTTCGGCGATCAGCGCGACCAGGATGCGGTCGAGCCGGTCGATCTCCTCGCGCACTTCGGCCATGCTCGTGCAGGCCTCCGCCGGGGTTCTGGCTTTCGGAAATGTCATGGGGCGAACTTAGGCGATCGGCGGGCGAGAAAAAAGGCGCGTCCGCCGGCCATGGCGTCGCGCCTTTTAAACCTCCGAAATCCGGCGGATCAGTGAGTGACCACCGCCTCGCCGTCGGCCTCGCCCGGGGGCGGCGACACCGGCTCCGTCCACTCGATGGGGGTCAGCTTCTTGGTGAGCGCGTGCCCCAGAACCTCGTCGACCGTCGAGACCGGGATGATCTTGAGGCCGTCCTTCACGTTGTCCGGAATCTCCGCGAGATCCTTCTCGTTTTCTTCCGGGATCAACACGGTTTTGACGCCGGCCCGGAGCGCCGCGAGGAGTTTCTCCTTGAGACCGCCGATGGCGAGCACGCGGCCGCGCAGGGAAATCTCACCGGTCATGGCGATATCCTTGTGAACGGGCACGCCCGTCAGCACGGAGACGATCGCCGTCGCCATGGCGACGCCGGCGGAAGGACCGTCCTTGGGGGTCGCGCCTTCCGGCACGTGGATGTGGATGTCGGTCTTTTCAAAGACCGGCGGCTCGACGCCGAATTCGGTGGCGCGGCTGCGAACGTAGGATGAAGCGGCCGAGACGGATTCCTTCATCACGTCCTTGAGGTTGCCGGTCGGGGTCATGCGCCCCTTGCCGGGCATCCTCACCGCTTCGATCGTCAGAATGTCGCCGCCGACCGACGTCCACGCAAGACCGGTGACGATGCCGACCTGATCTTCGCGATCGATCTCGCCATAACGGTATTTCGGCACGCCGGCGAAGTCGTCGAGATTGTCGGCCGTGACCTTGACGCTTTTCGCTTCGCCGGTTTCGAGCTTGCGCACCGCCTTGCGGGCGAGCTTGGCGAGTTCGCGCTCGAGATTGCGGACGCCGGCTTCGCGGGTGTAACGCCGGATCAGCTTCAAAAGACCGTCCTCAGCGACCTTCCATTCCTTCTCCGACAGCCCGTGGTTTTCCATGAGCTTCGGGATCAGGTGACGGCGCGCGATCTCGACCTTTTCATCCTCGGTGTAGCCGGGGATGCGGATGATCTCCATCCGGTCGAGAAGCGGCTGCGGCATGTTGAGGCTGTTCGCCGTCGTGATGAACATGACGTCGGAAAGGTCGTAATCGACTTCGAGATAGTGATCCTGAAAGGTCCCGTTCTGCTCCGGATCGAGCACTTCGAGCAGCGCCGAGGCCGGATCCCCCCGGAAGTCCTGACCCATCTTGTCGATCTCGTCGAGCAGGAACAGCGGGTTCGATTTCTTGGCCTTCTTCATCGACTGAATGATCTTGCCCGGCATCGAGCCGATATAGGTGCGCCGGTGGCCGCGAATTTCCGCTTCGTCGCGCACGCCGCCAAGCGAAACGCGCACGAATTCGCGCCCCGTGGCGCCGGCGATGGACTTGCCGAGCGAGGTTTTGCCGACGCCCGGCGGACCGACGAGACAAAGGATCGGCCCTTTCAGCTTGTTCATGCGCTTCTGGACCGCGAGATATTCGACAATGCGCTCCTTGACCTTTTCAAGGCCGTAATGGTCCGCATCGAGAACGTCTTCGGCTTTCGCAAGGTCGGTCTTGACCTTGGAGCGGCTGTTCCAGGGAATGGCCGTCAGCCAATCGAGATAGTTTCGCACGACCGTGGATTCGGCCGACATCGGCGACATCTGGCGCAGTTTTTTCAGCTCCGCCTCGGCTTTGACGCGCGCTTCCTTGGAGAGTTTCGTCTTGGCGATTTTCTCCTCGATTTCAGAAAGCTCGTCCTTGCCGTCGTCGCCTTCGCCGAGCTCCTTCTGGATCGCCTTCATCTGCTCGTTGAGGTAATATTCGCGCTGCGTCTTCTCCATCTGGCGTTTGACGCGGTTGCGGATTTTCTTCTCCACCTGAAGGACGCTCATCTCGCCTTCCATCAACGCATAGACGCGCTCGAGCCGGTCGGAGACGCCGATGATTTCCAGAAGCTCCTGTTTTTCAGACAGCTTGATATTGAGATGCGAAGCGACGGTGTCGGCAAGCTTGGCGTAGTCCTCGATCTGGTTGACCGAGACGATCACTTCCGGCGGCACGCGCTTGTTGAGCTTCACATAGGATTCGAACTGCCCGACAACCGACCGCGCGAGCGCTTCGACTTCGGCGTCGTCAGCTTCGGCTTCTTCAATGAATGCGGCCTCAGCCTCAAAATACTCGTCCGTACGCGTATATTCCTTGACGGTCGCGCGCGTTTCGCCCTCGACCAGCACTTTCACCGTGCCGTCGGGAAGCTTCAAAAGCTGCAGCACCGAAGCGACAACGCCAACCTCGTAAATATCTTCTACCGAGGGGTCGTCGTCGCCGGCGTCCTTTTGCGCCACCAGCAGAATTTTCTTGTCGTTCTGCATGACGTTCTCAAGGGCGTTTACGGATTTTTCGCGCCCCACGAACAGCGGCACGATCATGCCCGGAAACACGACAATATCGCGCAGCGGCAGAACGGGATAAATAATGTTGTCGCTCATCAGCGGCTCCTTACAGGGCCCGGCCCGCCTGTGCGGCGCCAAGCCGGAATATAAATTCGCTCCGCCCCATAGGGCGGCGGTTCGCGCATCGGCGCAATGATTCACCTCATGCTCATTGAGGCTGAAGATAAGCCATGACAGCGAACATGGCCTTAAGACGCGCGAGCCGCCGCTAAAAAAGCGGCGGCGGACGCCTTCATAATGTGGCGTTTACTCTTTCAGATTCAAGGCGGAAAACGCTTTCCCCGGAATCCAAGGACTTAGGCGCTAGCGTCAGCCTCGATCGCGTCTTTCTTGCGATCGGCGTAGATGTGAAGCGGCTTGGCGTTGCCCTCCACGACCTCGCCATTGACGACAACTTCCACAACCCCTTCGAGGGTCGGCAAATCAAACATGGAATCGAGGAGTATGCCCTCCATGATCGATCTGAGGCCCCTCGCCCCGGTTTTGCGGGCGATCGCCTTGCGCGCAATCGCGGTCTTGGCGTCTTCGGTGAAGGTGAGCTTGACGTCCTCCATCTCGAAGAGCCGCTGATACTGTTTGACGAGCGCGTTTTTCGGCGCCGTCAGGATCTGGACCAGCGCCGCCTCATCGAGGTCCTCAAGGGTGGCGATCACCGGCAGACGGCCGACGAACTCCGGAATCAGGCCGAAGCGAAGCAGGTCTTCCGGCTCGACTTCCTGAAGGATGGCGCCGATGCGGCGATCGTCGACATTCTTGACCTCGGCACCGAAGCCGATGGACGATCCCTGGCCGCGGCTGGCGATGACTTTTTCAAGCCCTGCGAAAGCGCCGCCGACGATGAACAGGATGTTTGTCGTGTCGACTTGCAGGAACTCCTGCTGCGGGTGCTTGCGCCCGCCCTGGGGCGGTACGGAGGCGACGGTGCCTTCCATGATTTTCAACAGCGCCTGCTGCACGCCCTCGCCCGACACGTCGCGAGTGATCGAGGGATTGTCCGACTTGCGTGAAATCTTGTCGACCTCGTCGATATAGACGATGCCGCGCTGCGCGCGCTCGACATTGTAGTCGGCCGACTGAAGCAGCTTCAGGATGATGTTCTCGACATCCTCGCCGACATAGCCGGCTTCGGTGAGCGTTGTCGCATCAGCCATCGTAAACGGCACGTCGAGAATGCGCGCCAGCGTCTGCGCGAGCAGCGTCTTGCCCGAACCGGTCGGGCCGATCAGCAGGATGTTCGACTTGGCGAGTTCGACATCGTTGTTCTTCGTCGCATGATTGAGGCGCTTGTAGTGATTATGCACCGCGACCGAGAGCACGCGTTTCGCCTGCGACTGGCCAATGACATAATCGTCAAGAACCTTGTGGATCTGTTGCGGGCTCGGCACGCCGTCGCCTGCTTTCACCAGCGAGGACTTCGATTCCTCACGGATGATGTCCATGCAGAGCTCAACGCATTCATCGCAAATGAATACGGTCGGGCCGGCGATCAGTTTCCGGACTTCATGCTGGCTCTTGCCGCAAAAGGAACAGTAAAGGGTGTTTTTGCCGTCCCCGCCGCCGTTTTTTCCGCCGATCTTGCTCACTACCACAAAACTCCTTGTCAGCGCCGCCGCAGCTTTGGCGCTCTGCGCGCCGTCGGTCGATCCGGCCGGGACGGGTCAGCCAAACCACCGGGTAATGGTGCACGAAGGGCGCCATACCCCAGCGACTTGATTTTATTCGACCATATTCCGCCCATATCAATCAAGAAACCATTTCCGCTTGTCGTTAATGATTAGGGTGAATTTCAGGCCTCTGTCTCTTCAGGCGCCGCCCTGCTCGACAGCACTTTATCGATCAGACCGAAATCGACCGCCTCTTCAGGGGTCATGAAATGATCCCGGTCCAGGGTTTTTTCAATGGTTTCATAGGGTTGACCCGTATGCTCCACATAAATCTCATTCATCCGGCGTTTCAGTTTGATGATGTCCTGGGCGTGGCGCTCAATATCGGAAGCCTGGCCCTGAAAACCGCCCGAAGGCTGGTGGACCATGATCCTGGAATTCGGCAGAGAGAAGCGCATGTCCTTTTCCCCAGCCGTCAGCAGCAGGGAGCCCATGGACGCGGCCATCCCGACGCACATGGTCGAGACGGCTGGCCGGATGTAGCGCATGGTGTCGTACATCGCGAGGCCGGCCGAGACGGACCCTCCGGGCGAATTGATATAAAAAGCGATCTCTTTCTTGGGGTTTTCCGCCTCAAGGAAGAGCAGCTGGGCGACGATCAGGGTCGAGACCCCGTCATGGACCGGTCCGGAGAGGAAAATGATCCGCTCCTTCAAAAGCCTCGAATAGATGTCATAGGCCCGCTCGCCGCGGCTGGACTGCTCGACCACCATCGGCACCAGCGTATTCATGAAAATGTCCTGAGGGTCCTTCATCGTAGTCCTCTTGATCCCGGCGCCGCGGGCGGGCGCATCCGTTAATATCATTCCTTAAGATGGGAATTCGCGGCGCAAGCGCCAGCCCCAATTTTCCCACCCTACTCAACCCTGCTTAAGCGAGGGTTATTCACCTGAAAATGCAAGATTTTCCTCGGTAATGGGTTAACCGCAGGGCGGAAAATCGCCGTTCAGGGAAAAAACATGTCTCGAAAAGGAAACGGGCCGCCAAACCCGGCGACCCGTTTCGACAATTCTCAAGCCCAAAAGGATCAGGCGTCGCCGCTATCGCCTTCAGGGTCTTCCATGAGCTTTTCCTTGGAGACCTTCTTTTCCTTGATTTCGGCGGTCTCAAGGATGTGATCGACGACCTTCTCCTCGAACAACGGCGCGCGGAGCTGCTCCAGCGCCGCCGGATTCTGCTGATAGAACTCGAGCACCTGACGTTCCTGGCCCGGATAGGACCTTGCGGTGTCGATCATCGCCCGCTGCAGCTCGTCGCTCGGCACCTGCACGCCGGCGCGCTTGCCGATCTCCGCCAGGACGAGACCTAAGCGCACGCGGCGCTCGGCGATCTCGCGATACTCTTTCTTGAGGTCGTCTTCGGACTTGTCCTTATCTTCTTCATCGCGTTCCGACGCTTCCACCTGCTGCCAGATCTGGTCGAATTCCGCATCGACCATCCCCTTCGGCAGTTCGAACGAATGGGCGGCGTCAAGCTTGTCGAGAAGCGCCCGTTTCACATGAGCCCGTGAAAGCTGCTTGTAATCCGCTTCGATGCGCTCGGTGATGCGCGACTTCAGCTCCTCAAGGCTTTCAAAACCGACTTTCTTGGCCAGCTCGTCGTCGATCTCGACTTTTTCCGGCGCGCGCACCTCGTTCACCGTTACGCTGAACACCGCATCCTTGCCGGCGAGATTGGCCGCCGGATAGTTTTCCGGGAAGGTGATCTTGACCTCGACATCGTCGCCGGTCTTGGCGTCGACAAGCTGGTCTTCAAAACCCGGGATGAAGCTGCCCGATCCAAGCACCAGCTCGTGCGCTTCACCCTTGCCGCCTTCGAATTCCTCGCCGTCGATGCGGCCGACGAAATCGATCAGGACCTGGTCCTTGTCCTTCGCCTTGGCGGTCTTGCCGCGGGCCTTGTAGCTCACCTGCTGCTCGGCGATTTTCTCAAGCGCTTCGGTGATGTCGGCGTCGGGTATGTCGGCGACGGGCTTCGTCAGCTTGAGGCCTTTATATTCGGCGGGCTCAAACTCGGGAAGAATTTCGGCGTGAACGTCGTATTCAAGGTCGGCCTTGCCGGCGATGACGTCGTCCATGTTGGAATGGAAATGCGGATGCGGCGAGGACGCGGGCTTGAGGTCGCGATCCGCGAAAGCCTTCTGGGTCGTCTCGGAGACGATCTCCTGTACGATTTCGGACATCACGCCCTTGCCGTACATCTTCTTCAGAAAGGAAACCGGCGCCTTGCCCTTGCGGAAGCCTTTCAAATGAACCTGGCCCTTGATCTCGTTGAGGCGCGTGACGAGCTTTTCGTCGAGCTCCTTCGCCGGCACCTTCACCAGGAACTTGCGGTCCAATCCTTCAGCGCTTTTTTCCGTTACTTCCATCTTCTCTCAGGCCTCGTATCAAATTCTAATGTGGTGCGGATGGAGGGACTCGAACCCCCACGCCTCGCGGCGCCAGAACCTAAATCTGGTGCGTCTACCAGTTCCGCCACATCCGCAACCGCCAGCCGGCGCAAACAATAAGGGGCCGCAGCCTGACGGCGCGACCCTCAAAGCCGCGCTTCTATAACAGAGAATTCCCCCTCGTCCAGCAGTCTGAGGCGGATTTCGAACATATCCGCCTCAGTTTTAACCCCGCGTTTTCTTTCGGGAAACCGGCCTTCCGTTCGATGCTTACCGCATCGAACTCCCGGAAAACGCTAGGGAAGGTGTTTTTCGAGCCAGAGGACATCGTGAAACCGCCCGAATTTCCGGCCCACTGCGTGAAACGTCCCGATCACCGTGAACCCGAGGGCCATGTGGAAGGCGACCGACGCCGGATTCGGCAGGGTCGTCCCGGCAAGAACGCTGTGGACGTCCTCGCTCGCCATGGCCTCGAACAGCCGCTCATAAAGCGCCCGCCCGGCCCCGGCGCGGGGGAAAGCGGGATCGACGTAAATCGTCGTTTCAACCGTTGTCGCGTAAGCGGCTTTCTTGCGGTGAGACATGGTCCCGGCGTAACCGGCGAGCCGCCCGGCGATCTCGGCGACGAAAAGCTGATGGGGGCCGGAAGTCTTAAACTGCTCAAACCACGGGCGGCGCGCCTCAACGGCGAACGATCCGATATCGAAGGTGACGGCGGTTTCCTCCACAAAATGATTGTAGAGCGCCGTGATCGCATCGAGGTCGCGATCCTGCGCGTGGCGAACCACAATCTCATCCATCGGCCTGATCGGCCTCCTGCGGCTTGGGCGGGGAAAGCAGCGAACGGAAGACGGCCGGCGCGGCGGCCGGGAGGTCTTCCGCAATCAGCCCCGGCCCGGCGATCTGCGCGGCGGCGCCATGCATCCACACCCCTGCGCAGGCGGCCTCAAAGCCCGGCATGCCTTGCGCGCTCAAACCCGCGATGAAGCCGGCGAGCACGTCTCCGGCGCCGGCTGTGGCGAGTTCCGGCGGGGCGTTGACGTTGATGACGGCGCGGCCGTCCGGCGAGGCGATCACCGTATCAGCGCCTTTGAGCACGATAATCGAACCGGCTTTCGTGGCGGCGGCGCGAGCGGCGGCGAGTTTGCCTTCGGCGCCGATTTCGCCAAAGAGACGCTCAAACTCGCCCGTATGAGGCGTTAAGACGTCATTGGCGCGCAACGCCCTGAACAGGAACTGGGGCTCGCTCTTGAAACTCGTCAGCGCATCCGCGTCGATCACCGCACGCGCATCGGTGTTGAGGATCGCCAGCGTTTTATCGCGGGTCGCCTCGCCGACGCCCGCGGCCGGCCCGATCAGCGCGATTCTGACATATTTATCCGCACCCTGAAGGCTTTCAGCGATTTCGCCTGCGCTGTCGGCCTTGCGTAGCATGATGGCGGTCAGATGCGCGGCGTTTGCGGCGAGCGCGTCTTCCGGCGACAACACCGTCACCAGCCCCGCCCCGATGCGAAGCGCGCCCATGGCCGCAAGGCGCGCGGCGCCGGTGTTCGCCGGACCGCCCGAAACGGCGAAAACATGGCCGCGGGCGTATTTATGCGCGTTCCAGGCCGGCCGGCGGAAAGCCCGCCCCCAGAGCGCCGGGTGATTTTCAAACGTATCCGGACGCATTTCCGCGACCGCTTCCGCGGTGACGCCGATATCGACGATGTCGACCGCGCCGCCATACGCCCGGCCCGGGAACAGCGCGTGACCCGGCTTCTTTTTGAAGAACGTCACCGTCCGCGCCGCCTTGATCGCGACGCCCATCACCGCCCCGGTGTCGGCGTTGATCCCGGACGGCAGGTCGACCGCCAGCACCGGCGCCGGATGGTCGTTCGCGGCTTCGATAGCGATGCGCGCCCGCCCCTCGACATCGCGATCGAGCCCTGTGCCGAAAAGGGCGTCGACGATGAGCCCGGCGCTTTCGAGACCGCCCGGCGAGAAGGCGGCGATCTCTCCTTCATGGATGTCAGCCATCAGTTTGGCGTCGCCCCGGAGCTTGTCACGGTCGCCGACCAGCAACGCCTTCACCGGCCACCCGGCCTCGGCGAAGCGCCGCGCGGCAACGAAACCGTCCCCGCCATTATTGCCCGGTCCGCAAACCACCGCGACCGGCCGCCTGGTCCAGGCGCGCATGGCGACCTCGGCGACCTTGGCGCCCGCCGCTTCCATCAGCGCCTTCGAGGAAACGCCGGCCGCTATCGCCCGCGCCTCGGCGTCGCGCATCTGGGATGAAGACAAGAGAATAAAGTCAGCCACGCTTGACACCCGTTCCAGCCCGCGCTCTGTCTTAACGGTAGCCGCCAGCCATTGAAAGCGCCAGCATCGCGATGAAAAGAGCCGCGCCATGAAGAAAATCGAAGCGATCATCAAGCCGTTCAAACTCGACGACGTCAAAGAAGCGCTCCAGGAAATCGGCCTCGCCGGGATGACCGTAACGGATGTGCGCGGCTTCGGACGGCAAAAGGGGCATACGGAACTTTATCGCGGCGCTGAATATGTGGTGGATTTCCTGCCCAAGGTTAAAATAGAACTTGTCGTTGATAACGGGCTTGTCGAACGCGCGGTCGAGGCCATCAAAACCGCCGCGCATTCCGGCCGGATCGGGGACGGCAAGATATTCATTATTCCGGTAGAGGACGCGGTGCGCATCCGGACCGGCGAAACCGGCGGCGAAGCGCTTTAACACGGTCTGACAGAAGGAGACTGAGCGATGGCGTTGAAGAAATATATTATCGAACGGGACATCCCGAAGGTCGGCGCCATGAACGCCGGAGAGCTTTCCGGCGCCGCCGCCACGTCAAACGACGCGTTATGCAAAATCGGCGCGGCGGACATTCAATGGGTCGAAAGCTATGTAGCCGACGACAAGACCTTCTGCGTTTATCTCGCCAGGGATGAAGACGCCATCCGCAAGCATGCGGAGCTGAGCGGTTTTCCGGCGACGAAGATTACCGAAATCAGAACGATGATCGACCCCAGCACGGCGAAATAGCCGCCCGTCGCATCGTTCATAGCGTTGAGTTGCAGGTTTGATGACCCAGTCCGCTGAAGATCGCATTTTCGACAGTTTCGCCAGCGCCCTCGCCGGCGCCGAGCGGCATGAAACGCCTTACCGGCACTGGTTCATGAGCGATATCTTCCCAACCGACGCGCTCGCCCGACTGCAGTCGCTCGAATTTCCCGTCGGCGATCTCGGCGGCGTGTCCGGCAAGCGCGAGTTTCATAACGACCAGCGTCATTATTTCGACCGTATGAATATCGAGCGTCATCAGGTTGTCTCTGATATCGCCGGCGCTTTCCAGTCGCCGCGCATGGTGAGGCTTATCGAAACGTTCTTCGGCATCGACCTTGGAGGCACTTACTTGCGGCTCGAATATGCGCAGGATGTTGAAGGCTTCTGGCTGGAGCCGCATACCGATCTCGGCGTCAAACGCATCACCGTTCTGATCTACCTCTCCGACGAGGCCGGTCACGAAGATCTCGGCACCGATATTTTCAGCGCGGACAAGCAACCGGCGAAACGCTCCCCGTTCTCGCCCAATCTCGCCATGGCGTTCGTACCGGGCGACAACACCTATCACGGCTTTCAGAAACGCCCGATCAACGGCGTCCGGAAATCGGTGATCCTGAATTATGTCACCGATGCGTGGCGCGACCGCGAACAGCTGGCGTTTCCGGAGCAAACCGTGAGCGCCGCCTAGCTGTCGCCAGAGACGAACGTGAACCGATGATCACCATCGACCCGGAAGACCGACTGATTTGTCTGCGCGCCCGCGAGGTCTCCGCCGATCACCACGGCGCGGCGCTGCCGCCGATTTCGCAAGCCTCGCTCCATCGCAAACAGTCGATGGCCGAACTGCTTCAGGGATTGTCGCGCGAACATGCGGCGTTCGTATACGCCCGCGGGACGAACCCCACCGTCAAGGTGCTCGAAGATACGCTTGCGAAGCTCGAACGCGCCGAGGCCTGCAAGTGTTTCGCTTCCGGCATGGGCGCCGTCAGCGCCGTCCTGTTCGGGCTATTGAAAGCCGGCGACCACGTTCTGTTCATCAACGACATTTACGGACCGACGCTGGAACTCGCCGCACGCCTTGAAGAGTTCGGCGTGACGTGGTCACGCGCCTTCGCGCAGGATATTGAAAGCATCGGCGCGGAAATCCGCAATGAGACGCGCCTCATTTACATGGAAAGCCCCGGCTCAACGCTGTTCCGGCTGCTGCCGATAAAGAAGGTTTGCGCCCTCGCCAGACTGCGCGGCGTTCTCACCATCATCGACAACACGGTCGCAACGCCGCTCCTCCAAAAGCCGCTTCAACTCGGCGCCGATCTCTCAATCCATTCCTGCTCGAAATATATCGGCGGGCACAGCGACGTCGTCGGCGGCGCCGTCATGGGACCGGCGGCGCTGGTCGAAGAGATTTTTTACAAAGGCTACATGCTGCTCGGCGCGGCGATGGCGCCATTCGATGCGTGGCTGCTGCTCCGAGGCTTGATGACCCTGCCGGACCGCCTGTCGCGGCATCACGAAGACGCCCTAGCGGTTGCGACGTTTCTCAAAGCCCATCCGAAAGTGCGAAAGATCTATCATCCGGCTTTTTGCGAAGAGGACGCCGCACTTTTCGAAAAACAGATGCTCGGTCATTCCGGTCTTTTCTCCTTCGCCCTCGACGCCGCCGGGTTCGCCGAAACCCTCGCCGTCGCGGACCGGCTGCGCCTGTTCGGCAAGGCCGTGAGCTGGGGCGGCGCTGAAAGCCTCGTCATGACCGGACACAAGGCGGACCCCGGCGCGGACAAAAACCTGCGCGTCCCGGGAACGCTGCTGCGCCTGTCGATCGGGCTCGAAGGCGCAGACAATCTTATCGGCGACCTTGAGCAGGCCCTGTCGTGAGCGCATCCCAAAAGCCGCGCCTGCCGCTGGCGCTCGCCATGACGCCGATCGCCGTCCTGTTCGGCGCGATCCTTACAGGCGTCCTGACGCTCGGCTTTTCGAGCGATCTCCTTCTCGCTTCGATCCTGCTCGCCGCAGCAGCGGCGGGCGCCCTCGCGGTTCGGCAGGGCAAGACCTGGAGCGATATTCAAGCGGCGGCCGGACGGCGGATCGCCGATGCGCTGCCCGCCATCCTGATCCTCCTCAGCATCGGCGCGCTGTTGGGAAGCTGGATGTTTTCAGGATCGATCCCGTTGATGGTGACTCTCGGGCTCGATCTCATCAATCCCGGTTTCATCGCGCTGACGGCGTTCATCGCAACGGCGCTGATGTCGGTGATCTCCGGCACGTCCTGGGGCTCGGCGGGCACCATCGGCGTCGCGTTCATGGGCGCCGCCGAAGCGATGGGGCTTCCCCTGGCGCCGGTCGCCGGCGCGGTCGTTTCCGGCGCCTATTTCGGCGACAAGCTTTCGCCCCTGTCGGACATGACCAATATCGCGGCCATCGGCGCCGGCGCGGAACTCTACGCGCATATTCGCCACATGCTTTATACGAGCCTGCCGCCAGCGTTGATCGCCGCTGTCGTATTCGCTGTTGCGGGCCTCGCCGGCCCTGGCGCCGACAGCGCCGCGCTCGCCGAGGCGGCTTCCTTAAAAGCAACGCTCGGAACGATCTATCATCTGAACGTCCTCGCCGCGGTTCCGCTGATCGCCGCCATCGCCGGCATTGCGTTTCGCCTGCCCGCGGCGCTCGTCATCATCGCCTCATCGGTGATTGCGCTTTTGATCGGCGTTTTCGTGCAGGGATTTCCCGTGGGCGCGGCGATTGCAACATTCGTCAGCGGCTTCGACATTGAAAGAGTTTATGCGGGCGCGGTCAGCGACAGCCTCAGGAACCTTCTTAACCGCGGCGGCGTGATGTCCATGGCGACGACGCTGATGTTCATCATCACAGCGTTTCTGCTCGCCGCCTCGATGGAGATATCGGGCGCGCTCGACGCAATCCTCAAGGCGCTGCTGTCCACGGTTCGGTCAGCCTTCGGCCTTATCGGCGCAACGATTACGGCGGGCCTGATGATGATCGCCATGACCAGTCATGGCGGCGTCACCTCGCTGATTGTCGGCGGACTCTTCAGGGACTCATATGCAGAGCGCGGCCTCGCGCCGGAGAACCTTTCGCGCGCGATAGAAGATTCCGTCACCGTGACGGAGCCTTTAATGCCGTGGACCGTGTCGGCGCTGTTCATGGCCGGCGTCCTCGGCGTCGCGACGGTCGAGTATCTGCCCTGGGCGGTGTTCTGTTATCTGGGGCCGGTGTTTTCGCTCATCCTAGCAGCGCTGTATGTTACGGCCGGCTGGGGACTGAAGCCCTTAAAATCCTGATCCGCACTAAATGCAGTTCAGCATATCTCTGTTATTTTTGCGCCTTTAATTCTTCGTGACGCCAAAATTTCTTCATCCTGAGGAGGCCGTCAGGCCGTCTCGAAGGGCGAAGAAATTTTGGCTCCTCAGGATGAAGGCGCGAGCCCCTTCGCTTAGATCGTTCTTGACGAAAGCCGCTTCCTGACCTCCGCCACAATCTCATCCGTCGCATCAATGGGTTCAGGCGAGAACGGCTCCGCGCGATCCAAAAACGGGCGCAAGACACCGAGCCTGTCTAGTTCACGGGAAGTCCAGTCGAGCTTTGCGGCCAGTCCGGGCGGGCGATACGCGTAAACGCCGGTTCCGGTCGAAACCGCTTCGCTCATCATGTTGTGGGAATCCGCGGTGACGATCAGGCAGTCCGCATGGGCGAGAACATCCGCATAAGGATTGGCGCCCTCGCCGTTCCAGATGAACAGATTTTCGCCGCCGAGTTTTGCGCTCAACGCGCGCATGAACCGCGCCGGCGTGCGTCTCGACGGCACGACGGCGAGCGACGCATAGGCCCCGCGCGCCTGGTTGATGTTCTCCGCCAGGTCTTCGGCGACATCCTTGTCGAAACGCGCGCCGCCGCTGGGACCGCCGAGGATCACCCCGAGCATCGGCTTCGGCAGTCCGCCCACACCGGTCGCCGGGTTGAGCGCCGCTTCCTTGAGGCGGGGCTTGAGACCATGCGGCGAGGTCAGGGTCGAAAAGACGTTGGCGCCTTCCAGCCGGTCATGGCTCGGCGCCCAGACGAGATCGAATACGGTGGTATCGATCCGCGGGTCTTTCAAAAAGACCGTGAATGTCCGTCCGCCGCTCGCCTGTTTAACGGCTCTTGCATAGGGAACCGCGCGCCGCCCTGACGCGATGAGCACATCCGGGAACGGCGCCGCAATCAGCCCGCCCGGCTTTCCCGGCACGTCCCGCGGATCGACAGGCCCCCAGGGCGCCAGCCACTCCCAGGGCGGGCGCGGCGCAATGACTTTCTTCTCGAAGGCGGGATTGAGCGCGCCGGCCACCGCCAGACACTGGACGTCGTCGCCGATCTTGCCGTCGGTCAGCACCCAGACGCACATGGCGGGCAGACCCATTTCGCCGTTCTCCGGGCTCACGCCGGCATCCTTTCCTGCAGCGGCCGCATCGCGGAAACCTCTATCGTCCGTTTCGCCGCCGCCATATCGCCATTTGCGTCTTCCAGAAGCCATCCCGGCTGGAAATTCAAGCTTTTAGAAGATTATTGCGCTGTCTTGGAATCTTCACATAAAGCTCAGATTAATTTTGCTGCACTGCAATATTTTCCTTGTCAGCTTCGCGAATCTTTGCGCATGCTAAGGCCCGACTGTCGCGCCGCGCCGGGGCCGTCAAGAGCACGCCCATACGGGTAGAACGCAGGGTCGAACCTTATTCAAGGGAGCATATTCTTCATGAGCGCAGACGCAATTTTAAAGCGGATCAAGGACGAGAAAATCAAATTCGTCGACCTCCGTTTCACCGATCCGAGGGGCAAGTGGCAGCACGTCACCTTCGACCAGTCGCTGGTCGATGAAGACTTCTTCTCCGAAGGCTCGATGTTCGACGGCTCGTCCATCGCCGGCTGGAAGGCGATCAACGAGTCCGACATGGTGTTGATGCCGGACGCGAAGACCGCGGTGATCGATCCGTTTTTCGCCCAGCCGACCCTGACGGTTTTCTGCGACATTCTCGAACCGGCGACCGGCCAGCCCTACGGCCGCGATCCGCGCACCACGGCGAAAGCCGCTGAAGCCTATCTCGCCTCGTCAGGCGTCGGCGACAGCGCGTTTTTCGGCCCGGAAGCGGAGTTCTTCGTTTTCGACGATGTGCGCTGGTCGAGCGAACAGAACAATATGGGCTTTGCGATCGACTCTGTTGAAGGCCCCTACAATTCATCGACCGATTATGACGGCGGCAACCTTGCTCACCGCCCCGGCCCGAAAGGCGGGTACTTCCCCGTGCCGCCGGTCGACAGCGCCCAGGACATGCGCTCCGAAATGCTGAGCGTGATGACCGAAATGGGCATTGAGCCGGAAAAGCATCACCACGAAGTCGCGCCCTCCCAGCATGAACTCGGCATGAAGTTCTCGACGCTGACGACCATGGCCGACCGCATGCAGATCTACAAATACATCGTGCATCAGGTCGCCGCCGGATACGGCAAGACCGCCACTTTCATGCCGAAGCCGGTGTTCAACGACAACGGTTCGGGCATGCATGTGCACCAGTCGGTCTGGAAAGACGGACAGCCGCTTTTCGCTGGCGACCGTTACGCCGACCTTTCCGAAACCTGCCTTTATTACATCGGCGGCATCATCAAGCACGCCAAGGCGATCAACGCGTTCTCGAACGCGACGACCAACAGCTACAAGCGTCTGGTGCCGGGCTTCGAAGCGCCGGTGCTGCTCGCCTACTCGGCGCGCAATCGTTCGGCTTCGGTTCGCGTTCCCTGGGTCGCCTCGCCGAAAGGCAAGCGCATTGAAACCCGTTTCCCGGACGCCTCCGGCAACCCCTATCTCACCTTCGCTGCGCTGCTGATGGCCGGCCTCGACGGCATCGAGAACAAGATCCATCCGGGCGATCCGATGGACAAGGACCTTTACGACCTGCCGCCCGAAGAGCTCAAAGACATTCCGACGGTGTGCGCGTCGCTTCGCGATGCATTGTCGGCGCTCGATCACGACCGCGAGTTCCTCAAGAAAGGCAACGTCTTCAATGACGACCAGATCGACGCCTATATCGATCTGAAATCGCATGAGGTGAAGCGTTTCGAAACGACGCCGCACCCGGTCGAGTTCGCCATGTATTATTCGGTCTGACCGGACTGGCGTTCGCCAACACCGTGAAAAACCGGGCCTTGAGGGCCCGGTTTTTTATTGAGCGCCTGCGCCGCCCCGATGTGTTTCGTCACGAGAATTTGGGTGTTCCGGCGCAAATTCACATGGCGCGATTGATCGCCGCCACCGCAGAGCCGTCGAGAGGTTTGCGCACGGCTTGCGAAAACTTTTCGTGATATAGCGGGTGTTCCGTCTTCATCAGGCGATCCCACCACGTGAAATAAAGCCCATAGTTCCAGCCGGCCTGCGCATGATGCAGGTCGTGATGGGTCACCGTCGTCAACCAGTCAAACATGGGCCGGCCGTCGCGGCGCGCGGGAAAGAGTTCGTAACCGCAATGACCGACGGCGTTGCGCAGGATCATATGCGCGAGGAACAGGACGATGGCGAGAATCGATGTCGGCATGAAAAAGAGCGCAATAGGCAGGAAAACCGCATTGATGACCGCCTCGGCGGTATCGAACGAATAGGCCGTCCAGGGGCTCGGATTGTGCGACTTGTGATGGGTGCGGTGCGCGCGCCGGAACAGCCGCGGGTGATGGATGAGCCGGTGAGTCCAGTAAAACCACGCGTCATGGAGGACAATCAGCGCAGTCAGATTGAACGCGAAATAAGCCCAGCCGCGCTCCTCAATATGAAAATAGGTGGGGAAGAAGCCGAGTTCTGCGCCCAGCACGGAGAAAACGCCGACAAGCGTGAAAATGACCACCGTGCGCAGCGAAAACGCAAGCTCCCGGCGCATTTGCCTGCCGTCCGGCGCGCGGGGTCTGATCTTGCGGTCTTTCAGCCGCCCGGCGAGAAGGGTGTTTACGATCAGGAATACGCCGCCGGCGCCGACGAGATAGCGGCCAAGATCATGCGGGAAGATGTACAAAAAGGCGCGGATTGATCCGGCGGCGAGCCCGCTGTCGGCGAGATATGAATGGTCCATGTAAACGCTCCTTTCATCGGATAACTGTTTTCAGATGAGCGGAACGCGCGGGAATTTCTCGGCATTTCCGGAAAATCACGCAGCAAATTCAAAAATGAGCAGGGTTTTTCAGAAGCGATCAGTCGCGGCCGATGGCATCCTTGCGATACTCGCTCGGCGTTTTGCCGGTCGCCTGTTTAAAAGCGCGATTGAACGGCGCGATCGAGCCATAGCCGAGATCGAGCGCGATCTGGAGAATCTGTTTACGGGCGTGTTCAGGGTCGGCGAGCATCGCTTTTGCGTCCTCGATCCGGCGCGCGTTTAAAAACGCCGAGAAATTGCGGAAGCCGAGCGCGCCATTGATGAGTTTGCGTAACTGATGCTCGGGTAAGCCAACCTTTTCCGCCAGAACAGCGACGCTCAGCCCTTCTTCCCGGTATACGCCTTCGTCCATGAGCGCGATCAGGCGGTCATAGGCCGGACGGTCAGCGGGCGAGACCGTATCGGCCTGCGCCTCCCAGCTGGCCTCGTCCGTGACAAGACGGGAGGGCGCGGCCCCCGTTTCCGGCGCAAATAACGAGGTGCGCGGCGATAAAAGCCAGGCGCCGAACAGGAGATTAAGCGCAAAAATCGCCGCCGCCTGAAACCGGACGACCCAGTCGGGAATGGCGGTCGAGGTTTCCGTCATCTCGGCGACGGCGATGCCAATGCCGAAAACCGCGACGACGACCGAGATGATAATGCGAAATCTTCGTCGCGGATCAACAAGATCACCGGCGGCGTTGACGATGGCGAGGCGCAGGACGTCGGCGAACATCAGCGCATTCAGCAGCAAATGGATAAAAAGAAGCGTATTGGCGAGCGCGCCTTCGAAAAGCCCGAACACGCGCCCAAGGAAGAATGGCGGCATCAATACCAGAGGCAGAAACCGCCACCAGCGCCATCGAAAGTCGTCGTCAAAGATCGCCGCCCCAAACCACCAGAAAAAGACCGTTCCCCAGATCGCGACGACCGCAAGCGGGACGATCACGGGTATTGGCGCAGGCGGCAGGGTTCGTCCGGAGATCAGGACGTAGATGCCGGTCGATAGACAGAAAAGCGCGGCGAGCAAACTCGTTTGCGACTTGCGGCCATGAAACCCGAGCGCAAGCGCGAGCAGCAGAGATATCCCTGCCGCGCCGCCCCGCAATAGCGTTTCCATGTCCGCAACGGCTTCCGTCATCGCGCAAGACCTGAGCCGCGCCCCGGAGTCTGTCAACGCTTGCATCGGCGAACCGGACACCGGGCCGGATCGCTTGACGGGCGGGCGATTTTATGTAACCTATGCGTTACATATGATCGACAACCGCGACATGGACGCCGTTTTTCAGGCGCTCAGCAACGAAAGCCGCCGCCGCATGCTCGACATCGTGAAAGAGGAGCCGGGGATCGGGGTCGGGGCGCTCGCCTCGACGTTCGACGTCAGCCGCATCGCCGTGATGAAACATCTCGCGGTGCTCGAAGATGCGGGCCTCCTCATTTCCGAAAAGGACGGGCGCACGCGCCGGCTCTATTTCAACGCCGCCCCGATCCAGATGATCCACGACCGCTGGACCACCGAATACAGCGCCTACTGGGCCGGCGAGATGACGCGCATCAAGTATCTCGCCGAAGCAAAAGCCGACGATGCCGCACACAAACATCCGCAACGCCGAAAATGAGGGGCGCAATGAACGAGAAGAACGAGAACAAGCAGATCTATCGCGTGATCATCAATGCGCCGATCGAGCGCGTCTGGTCCGAAATCGTCAACACGACGTCGCCGCGTCCGTTTTTCTACGACGCCCTGTGCGACACGCCGGGCCTTGAGCCCGGCGCGCCCTACAGAATGGTTTCCAAGGACCGGAAGTTCGCATTCGTCGTCGGCGAAGTGGTCGCGTTCGAGCCGCCCTACCTTTACACGCAAACCTTCAAGTTCACGACGAATGACGATCCGCCCTGCACAGTGACTTATGCGTTGCGCGAAGTTGACGGCGGCGTCGAGTTCTCGCTCATCACCGAAAACGCGCCGGTCGGCACCAAAACGGAGAAGTCCATGGCGGAAGGCAGCAAATGGATTTCCGAGAACCTCAAGGCTTACATTGAGACCGGAAAAGTCAGTTTCGGCGCGCAGCTGATGCTCGGCGTGATGGGACTCATCGCGCCGCTGACGCCGAAATCAGCCAGCATCGAGAAATGGCCGCTCGGCAAATACGAACAGAGCTGACCGCAAGGAGGAAAAGATGGCGCAGTCGCCCGAAGACATGGCGAATTCGATGATCGCCAACATGAAGGAGAAGACCGGCAAGACCCTGGAGCAATGGCTCGCGGTCGCCAAAAAATCCGGCGAAGATAAGCACGGACAGATCGTCAAGCATCTGAAGGCCGAACACGGCCTCACCCACGGCTTCGCCAATCTCGTCGCGCACAAACATTTGAAAAGCGACGCCGGCAGCGCCAATGAAGGCGATCTCGTCGCAGCGCAATACGCCGGCCCCAAGGCGGCTCTGAAGCCGATCTACGACGCGCTTGTCAAAGCCGCCTCCGCCTGCGGCAAGGATGTCGAGATAGCGCCGAAGAAAACCTATGTGAGCCTGAGGCGTAAAAAACAGTTCGCGATCATCCAGCCGTCAACAAAGACCCGCGTCGATCTCGGCATCAACATGAAAGATGAACCGGCCAAGGGAAAACTCGAAGCCTCCGGCAGCTTCAACGCCATGGTCAGCCATCGCGTTCGGCTCGAAAGCCCCGGCGACGTCGACAAGGACGTCAAAGCCTGGCTCAAAAAAGCTTACCAAGCGTCGTAAGGCGCGCTATTATTCCGGCCAAAGACAATAGGGAGACGAACCAATGTCAAATTCAACATCAATGAAACTGCCCGTCTGGTTCTGGATCGTTGGCGCCATCGCAGTTGTGTGGAATCTCTTTGGCGTCCTTTCCTATCTCGGGTTCGTGACGATGAGCGATGAAGCGCTCGCTGCGCTGCCGGAAGCGCAACAGGCGCTCCTCACGAGTTACCCGGCTTGGGTGAAAGGCGTGTTCGCCGTCGCCGTCTTCGCCGGCGTCGCGGGCTCTCTCCTTTTGTTGTTGCGCAAAACCATGACCGTGCCCGTCTTCGGCGTGTCTCTCGCCGCAGTTCTTTTACAGATGACATGGTGGCTCGGCTTTTCCGGCGCCGTAGCGGTCTACGGAACGGGCGTCATCTTCATGCCGGCGCTTGTCATCATCGCCGCCGGGTTCTTCCTGTGGTTTTCCATGAACAGCAAAAGCAAGGGATGGCTGGGTTAGCCACCCTCACGCAACGCTCAACCAATTGCAAATGTCCGCATTGATCCGAAAGCGGACATTCGCAGTCAGGACGCCGCGACGAGTTTTAAAACCCGCCTCCCCCGCTTCGCGTTACGACGGGTCAGGCTCGAAGTGATAGAAAGTCTCCGCGCAGAGGTCGACGCCTTTGCGATCGGTCACCGCGCTGGTCTCGAGCGTGAAGCGCAAGTCATAGCGGCACTGCTCGGCGCCGCCTTCAATCGTCCACTCATAGAACGCACCGGCTTCAAGCCTGCCGTCAGGCAGCGATACATCCTGATAGGTCTCCGCCGATGCGGGCGAGTACTCGACCTTGATCAGCGCGTCCCAGGCGTTATTGCCAAGTTGAATCACCAGCGCATCGGATGGGGCTTTAGCCTCATCCGCGCCTTTCGCCTCGTCCGCACCGCCGCCGCAGCCGCCCAAGCTGAGCGCCGCCGCCATGGCGCCGATCGCGAATTTCGAAAAAATGTTCATACCGAGCTCTCCCTCTCGTTCGGCGCAAGCCGCCCCTTTCGTATCTTTCAAGTGTGGCGCAACCGATGTGGAAATACAATGCAACATATTGGCTGCTGTATCAGCGCCTTAGCGCCTTTGCGACTTTTCGTTCGTGCATCTGAAACCGGATGAGCGCCGGCAGCATCGCCATTTTTTCTTTCGTCTCAAGACCATCGGCGAGGCGGTAAATGTTATCATAGAAAAAACCCATGACCGCGAAACCGTTCATGGCTTTCATGAGCGTGCTCGACGAATTCGGCCCGAAAAAACCGGGCCCGATCGCCATCATCTTTTCGTAAGACGGCATGCGCTCGACTTCGCCGCTCATCAGCTTCTTCGGAAAATTCGGGTCGACGCATAAGGGGCGCCCGAGCCCGCAAACATCGCAGGCGCCTGACGTCACCGCCGCCTCCATCCCGGCCGCGGAGCGGAACCCGCCGGTCACCATCAGCGGCGTTGAGGCGGCTTTGCGAATTTCCTCCGCATAGGTCAGAAAATAGGCCTCGCGCGCGCGCGTCGTCTCCCGTTTCGCTTCCTCGTAACGCGCTTCCATGCCGTCCATGTCCATCATCGCCGGCTGTTCGTAGGAACCGCCGGAGATTTCAAGCAGGTCGACGCCGGCGTCGCTCAGCCATTTCGCCACCTGTATGCTGTCTTCCGGGCCGAAGCCGCCCTTTTGAAAGTCGGACGAGTTGAGCTTCACCGAAACCGGATAGCCGGAGCCGACCTGCGCGCGCACCGCCTTGATGGTCTGCATCAAAAGCCGCGCGCGGTTTTCGAGGCTCCCGCCCCAGTCGTCATCGCGCTGATTGGCGCGCGGGCTTAAAAATTCGGAAATGAGATAGCCATGCGCCGCATGGATTTGCACGCCGGTAAAGCCTGTCTGCTTGGCGACCGACGCCGCATGCGCGAACCGCGCGATGACATCCTCGATTTCATGCGGGCGCAAGGCGCGAGGCTTGCCGAACTGGCCGCCGGGCAGCGACAACTTCACCGCCGACGGCGCCACCGGCTCCGTCGCCACATAGATCGGCGACTGCCGCCCCGCATGAGACAGCTGCATCCAGATATGCGCGTCCGCGTCCCTTGCGGCGCGCGCCCATCGGCGCAGGCCCTGAAGCTGTTCCTCCGTCTGCGGACCGTCAATGACGACATTGCCCGGCCGCTCGAGATAGCGCTTGTCGATCATGACATTGCCGGTCAGCAACAGCCCCGCCCCGCCCTCGGCCCAGCGCCGGTAGAGCGTTTCATGCCGGCCGGTCGCGCGATTGTACTCGTCGGCGAGCCCTTCGGTCATCGCCGCCTTGGCGATCCGGTTCTTGAGGGCGACGCCGTTCGGCAGCGCAAGCGGCCTGTCGAGAATCCCGGTCATGAGGTCGGTTTTCCACAAGACGAACCGCGCCAGACTCCCATGATTGCCCGCGTTGAGCAATCGCTTGCGCCAGCCGCCCGCATCGGCGAGAAAGCGGCGATGTCCGCCTCAAGCGCCCCCATTCTCACTGTCGTCGACGGCCCGGTCTATATTGTCACGATCAACCGGCCCGCCCGGCGCAACGCCGTCGACCGGGAAACCGCCAGCGCGCTGGCGGAGGCTTTCCGCGCGTTCGACAGGGACGGCGATCTTTCCGTCGCGGTGCTGACGGGCGCGGGCGGCGAGTTTTGCGCCGGCGCCGATTTGAAAGCCGTCGCCGAAGGCAGAGACAACCGCATCGAAAAGGACGGCGACGGGCCGATGGGCCCGAGCCGGATGACGCTGTCGAAACCGGTGATCGCCGCAGTTGAAGGCCACGCGGTCGCCGGCGGGCTCGAACTTGCGCTGTGGTGCGATCTGCGCGTCGCGGCGCGCAGCGCGACGTTCGGCGTTTACTGCCGCCGCTTCGGCGTGCCGCTGATCGACGGCGGCACGGTGCGCCTGCCGCGATTGATCGGGGCGTCGCGCGCCATGGACATGATCCTCACCGGCCGCGCAGTCGGCGCCGAAGAAGCGCATCACTGGGGACTCGCCAACCGCCTCGCTGCACCCGACGGCGCGCTCGCAGACGCCGTCGCGCTGGCGAAAGATCTCGCCGCGCTTCCGCAGACCTGCATGCGGGGCGACCGCGCCTCGGCGCTCGCGCAATGGTCGCTGTCTGAAGCGGAAGCTATCGCCGCGGAATTTTCGCTGGGCCTTCAAACCCTCGAATCAGGCGAAACGCTGGCGGGCGCGACGCGCTTTACAAAAGGCGAAGGCAGAAGCGGCGCCAAACTGAATGACAATGAGAGCAACTAGCCGATGGCGGGACGCATGGCTAACGGACTGATCGCCGGCGCGCTGTTGATGAGCGCGGCGCCGTTCGCCGTTTCACGCGCTCAAGACGACAATCAATCCCTCCAGACCTGCGCCGGCAATTACGTACCGCCCGGTCAGCGCGGCCACGGCGCCGTTGTTTATGCAGAAAGCGCGGTGATCGGCTGGACGGTCGTCGACTATGTCGCCGACGGGGAAACCGGATGCGTGAGGGTCCTCTGCCGGAAGGGCGCCGCGCCCCGGGTCGGTATCGAAGACGTCGACTTTTTCGAGTTCGGCGGCGTCATGTACAAGCTCATCAGCGGCGACGTGAAGGTCGGTGCGGACGATTTCTCCGTCACGCCGGAACGCGCCGTGCGCATGAAAGTCTTTTCCACGGCGTCGGCCTTCCCGGTGGAGAAAACGCCCCTCCTCTATCGCTTCAATCACTGGCGCGAGGACAAGGCGCATCACCGCAAGACCCTGCCGCCGCTCGACTATCTGCGCTATCTCAAGGAAACAAACGCCTCTTGCACCGGCCTGCCCTTGCCGGAATAAGACGCGCCCACGCGAACATTGTATAAGAAGAAAGACAAACAGTAGTTTTATGGCCAAACGCGCTGCAAACAAGAAAGACGACGCCGACCTCTTCGGCGATTATTCCGCCAAGGACATCGAGGTTCTCGAGGGCCTCGAACCGGTGCGCAAGCGCCCGGGCATGTATATCGGCGGCACCGACGAAAAGGCGCTGCACCATCTCTTCGCGGAAGTGCTCGACAACGCCATGGACGAGGCGGTCGCGGGCCATGCGAGCCGCATCGAGGTCGAGCTGTTCGACGACGGCTATCTGTCGGTTTACGACAACGGCCGGGGCATCCCCGTCGACCCGCACCCGAAATTCAAGAACAAGTCGGCGCTTGAAGTCATCATGACGACGCTGCACTCGGGCGGCAAGTTCGAGGGCAAGGCCTATGTGACCTCGGGCGGCCTTCACGGCGTCGGCGTCTCGGTCGTAAACGCGCTGTCGGACGACCTGATCGTCGAGGTCTGCCGCGCACGCACCATGTATCGCCAGTCTTACGCGGAAGGTCATCCCCGCTCGAAGCTCGAGAAAGTCGGCCCGGCGCCGAACAAGCGCGGCACCATGGTGATGTTCCACCCGGACCCGAAAATCTTCGGGAGCTCGGCGAAGTTCAAACCGGCGCGGTTGTTCAAAATGGCGCGCTCGAAAGCCTATCTCTTCGGCGGCGTTGAAATCCGCTGGAAATGCGCGCCCGAGCTCATCAAGGACGATACGCCCGCGCAAGCCGTCTTCCATTTCGAAAGGGGGCTTACGGATTATCTCCAGAGCCTCGCCGGATCAAAGCCGACGGTGACCGAAGACATTTTCGCGGGCAAGGTCGAGAAGAAAGACGAAGGCGGCCACGGCAATCTTGAATGGGCGGTGCTCTGGGGCGCGGCGGGTTTCGGAGACGCCGACGGTTTCGTTCATTCCTACTGCAACACCGTGCCGACGCCGGAAGGCGGCACCCACGAAGCGGGCCTCCGCGCCGCGCTCACCAAGGGGCTTAAAGCCTACGCCGAACTGGCGGGCGTCAAGCGCGCCGCGAGCGTCACCGCCGAGGACGTCCTCGGCACGGCGGGCGCCCTCCTCTCGGTGTTCGTGCGCAATCCGGAATTTCAGGGCCAGACCAAAGACAAACTCGCGACCGCTGAAGCCCAGCGCATCGTCGAGAACGCCGTGCGCCCGGCTTTCGATCACTGGCTCGCCTCCAACCCGAAACAGGCGGGCGCGCTGGTCGACTGGGTGGTCGAGCGCGCGGAAGAACGCCAGCGCCGCCGCAAGGAAAAGGAAGTCTCGCGCCAGCAGGCGACGCGCAAGCTCCGCCTGCCCGGCAAGCTCGCTGACTGTTCAAGCGCCGACCGCGTCGGCTCCGAAATCTTTCTTGTCGAGGGCGACTCGGCCGGCGGCTCAGCGAAACAGGCGCGCAATCGCGCGACGCAGGCGATCCTGCCCTTGCGCGGCAAGATCCTCAACGTCGCCTCCGCGGCGCGCGACAAGATCATGGCGAACCAGGAAATCGCCGACATCGTGCAGGCCCTCGGCGCCGGGATCGGCTCGAAATTCGATCTCGACAAGCTGCGTTATGAAAAAATCATCATCATGACCGACGCCGATGTGGACGGCGCGCATATCGCGGCGCTGCTCATCACGTTCTTCTATCAGGAAATGCCGGAACTGATCCGCGAGGGCCGGCTCTACATGGCGCAGCCGCCGCTCTTCCGCCTCACCGCCGGCGGCAAGTCCGTCTACGCCATGAACGAGGAAGAGCGCGACAGGCTGTTAAAGAGCGAATTCAAGGCGAACCAGAAAGTCGAGATCGGGCGCTTCAAAGGTCTCGGCGAAATGATGCCGGCGCAACTCAAAGAAACCACCATGAACCCGGAAACAAGGGTTCTCGCGCGCGTCGTCATCGCCGAGGACAAGGAAGAGATGAGCGCCGATCTCGTCAACCGCCTGATGGGCAAGAAGCCGGAAGCCCGGTTTCAGTTCATTCAGGAAAACGCGGCGTTTGTGAGGGATGAGCTGGATATATAAAGCCTCTTGCTCGGATTGCCGTTAGCCTGATCATTATTAAAGAGTCGTACTACCGATGCCTATTTGTACAGTTTGTCGAAAGGAGATCGATGTTACTGATACAGAAAATGGTGAAACACGAGAACATGTAATTCCTTTTAGTTGGTATCCGGACTCAACTCCCACAAATGTACAGCGATGGACTGTACCCTCTCACAAGAAATGCAACGCAAGTTATTCACTAGATGAACAATACGTATTCGAAAAGCTAGCGACGACAGTCCCACCAGATTTAAATGCCGCTAAAGGAATCTGGGATCGCGTATACCGAGGACTGAATCCCGCTGCTGGTAAGAATGAGAAAAGTTCGAATGCTCGTAGACGAGCACGTACTCGAATTCTCAATTCGTTTGTTCCGACAGATGAAATTACAAGCGAAATGATAAGACATGGCTTCAAATCCATAACGAATGATTCTCCCGCGCCGGAACTGTTATTATTGGATGCAGAACGGCTTGGTCGTGTAATTACGAAAATTACAGATTGTGCATATTACTACTTAACAGGCTCGCCTCCGACAGGGGTTTATGATTATCGGTTCAACATCGTAGGGCTTGAACAATTTGCACATGCGTGGACAGAAAGAGGGGAGCATCTTAATTGGGCGAGGCTTGGCCCCGGCGTTGCCATTGGTAATGCCATCACTTCCGACACAACAGGAAGCGGTGCTTTAATCCAGGTGTTACTATGGGACTCTATTATGTTTGAAGGTATTTATGTTTGGCATAAATCTTAGGGTTGGCTGAATTGCTTTCGTATTGACTTGACTTCCCCGCCAATCTCTTTATTCACCCCTCCCCACGCGTGATGGTCACGCGAAAAGGATAAGTGAGATGAAACCGACTTCGACATCAGGCCTCAGGAACGAGCCAAGCGCCGAGCTGCACGAGATGCAGCCCGAACGCGCGCGCGCGTTCGCTTATGAGGCGGCAGGTCAGGAGGGGTTCGTCCTTATGCGGTAAACAAATCCCGCATCATCCGGAGACGGACGTTCGAACCCTCCCGCGGCCCCGCCCCGGAGGGTTTTTTGTTGCGCAAATTCAATTGCTTAATCCCGCCAACCAAAAGGAGGACGTCATGGCGGAACTTGAAAACGATAACTTTGAAACGATGGAAACCGGCGGCGCGCCGGTGAAAGCCTGGGTGAAGGGCGTGCCCGTGGAGGATAGCGCGCGGATGCAGCTCGCCAATGTCGCGCGCCTGCCCTTCATCCACAGCCACGTCGCCGCGATGCCGGACGTTCACTTCGGGCGCGGCGCAACGGTCGGTTCGGTGATCGCCACGAAAGGCGCGATCATCCCGGCCGCGGTCGGCGTCGACATCGGCTGCGGGATGATGGCCTTGCGCACGTCGCTCACCGCCGATCAGCTCCCGGACGATCTTTCGACGATCCGCTCGGACATCGAACGCTCCGTGCCGCATGGCGGAATCGGCGCGAAAGGCGGCTGGATGAAGGGCGTGCCGAACGCGATTGCAACGCGTTTCACGGAGTCGGGTCTCGCCGATCGCCTCACCGCGATCGAAGAGAAGCACCCGAAAATCCGTGGCGCGAACCATGTGATCCATCTCGGCTCGCTCGGGACCGGCAACCACTTCATCGAGCTTTGTCTCGACGAAGAAAACCGCGTCTGGGTGATGCTGCACTCAGGCTCGCGCGGCGTCGGCAACCGGATCGGGACGTACTTCATCTCGGAAGCCCGTGAAGCGCTTTTAAAGCGCGGCTACGGCGTGCCGGATAAGGACCTCGCCTGGTTCGAGGAAGGCGAAGAGCTGTTCGCCGACTATGTCGAAGCCGTCCACTGGGCGCAGGACTTCGCGCGTGAAAACCGCGAGGCGATGATGGAACGCATACTTGCGTCGCTGCGTTACCGCCTGCCGAAATCGGTCGCGAAGTTCCGCATCGAGAAGGAAGCCGTCAATTGCCACCACAATTACGTGGCGCGCGAACGGCACTTCGGCGCGGATGTCTGGGTGACCCGTAAAGGTGCGGTACGCGCCGGCGCAGGCGAACTCGGCATCATTCCGGGCTCGATGGGGGCGAAGTCCTACATCGTGCGCGGGCGCGGCAATGAGCAGTCTTTCTGCTCCTGTTCGCACGGCGCGGGCCGGAAGATGAGCCGGACGGCGGCGAAGCAAAGCTTCACGCTCGCCGACCACCGCGCTGCGACAGAAGGCGTTGAATGCCGGAAGGACCGCGGCGTCATCGACGAGACGCCGGGCGCCTATAAGGACATCGACGCCGTGATGGCCGCGCAAACCGACCTCGTCGAGGTCGTGCACACGCTGAAACAGGTCGTGTGCGTCAAAGGATAGGGTGAGGCGGAATTCGCCGCCTCCCCTTACGGGGGCCGGCGGCGATTGCGGGAGGCCGCCGGTCCCATGATTTAGAAAAGAAAACAGGAAGAGCGGGCGGCAATAGTTACATGGCTATTAGGCAAGACACTCGCTTCCTGTTCGTTCAAAAAAACGCGACGTTCGTGACGAGCGAGCTGGATGCACAAGCTCTCTTCCGATCACCCCGGCGCAGGCCGGGGTCTCGTTCATAATGGGTTTCGCTCGTGGAAAGAGATTCCGGCTTTCGCCGGAATAAACGGCATTGAAATTTCACTGTGCCTTATTTGCACTTGCATTCCCATTTCATATCGATTATCCCGCGCGCCTCAATTCGTGCGGATGAGCCGCACAAGGAGCAATGGATGACGAAGCGCATTTACGACCGGCGATCGCCCGTCTGAACTGCGCGCCTCTCTTCGGGATAGGCGCGGCAGGAACGACCCGCCGCCTTCTGACACAACACCCGAAGAGAGAAATCCGATGACTTTTCAAGACATTTCGGGGTCCCGCGCCGTGCGCAATCTTGCGGACGCGTCCCGCTTCGCCGCGCGCGAAACGGGCGGCCCCTATGGCTGGCTGACGCCTTACATCGCGTCGCTCGCCGCCCATAACGAGGCCATTCGCGCCCGCGTGCTGGCGATCCCCCGCGCGGAGCTGCACTTCATTGCGCTTTGCGTTTCGCTGATGGGCGCGAAGCGCGACGACGCCGATCATTTCGCTGCGTTCGCGCGCAGTTACGGCGTCATCTCGCGCCGCGTGCAGCTTGCGATCGCCGCCGAGCTTGGCGGCGCCGAGGCTTGCCCCGCGCTGGCGAAAGCCGCGCCGAAGTTTGCGGGCGGCGTCTGGCGGCCGGCGACATATCTACGCCTTGCGGCGCTGATGAACGACGCCCAGGCGCGCAAAACGCTCGCGCATCTCTCCGCTATTACGCGCGGGAAAGTGATTGTGCTGGCGCGTCTGCCCGCCGGTTATCGCACAAGCGGCGTTCTGAAAATGATCCGCCGCCGGCGCGATGTCAGCGAAGTGGTGTTCGCGATCGAACTTGTCCGCCGCATTCGCACGGACCTCACCGACCGGCAGATCATCGCTTCGCTTGAAAAAGCGGAGTCCGATTACATCCGCGAATGGGTGATGCGGCACTATGAGCGCGTCCCTTTTCCGGCGGCGCCGACCGGCGAACTCGTTCTCGGCGGAGTCGACGCTTTGCACCCGCTCGCCTCCTACGAGGACCTCGCCCGGGCGGCGCGGGAGTTCGATAACTGCATCCGCGATTATCTCTGGCGGGTACTGCGCGGCGACTCGTATTTTTACCGCTACGCGCCCGAGGCGGGCGGGAAAGGCGTCGCGATTGTCGAGCTGCGCCGCGCGCCGGTTGTCGGGTGGGTCGTTCACGAAGCGCTCGGACCGGAAAACGAGCGCATCAAGGGCGCGGACCGCGCCGCGATCCTCGCCGCTTTTCGCGGCGCCGGGATCGGCGCGGCGCCGCAGGCGGCGAACCCCAACGCCTGGTTCGATCTCAGTTGAGCAAGGGCGCGGCTTTCATGCGCGAAAGCCGCGCCGCATTCACGCTTCGATAAGCGCGAGGAGCTTTGAGGCAAGCTCGCTTTCATCGCCGTCAATGCGAAGCGTCTTCAATCGCGCGGTTTCGCCGGCGGTGATTTCGAACGCCGACTTCGGCAGCTTCAACGCTTTTGAAAGAAGCTTCACGACAGCGGCGTTGGCCTTGCCCTTGTCCGGCGGCGCCGTCACTTTCACCGCGAGGCGCTGCTCGCCATCGGCGCCTTCCCACAGTCCTGCAATCTCGTTTTTCGCCGCGCCGGGCGTGACGCGCAGCGATAGGTCGGCGCCTTTGGATGATGGTCTGAAAAATGAGGCGGCCGTCGCTAGGCCCCGATTTTCGCGCGCAGCCAGAAGTTCATACCCTGCAGGAAGAAGATCGCGAGCAGGAGAATGAGCGGCGAAAGATCGAGCCCGCCCATCGCCGGCAGCATATTGCGGATCGGACGCAGCACCGGCTCGGTGAGCGCCAGAAGCGTGCGCCAGATCATGTCGACCACCTGGTTGTGGCGGTTGATGACGTTAAAGCCGATCAGCCACGACATAACGACCATGGCGATGATGACGAGAATGCCGACCTTAACCGTGGCCGGAATGGGTGGATCCCACGCAGTCCCGAAAGTCTCCATCCGCAAAAGCTTGTCGCGGGCTTCGTTGTACCCGCCCCAGAACAAGGCGATGGTAAAAAGCCAGATCAACGCGACCGAGATGCAGTCGGACAGTTTCTGCGCCCAGCGGGGCATGATGTCATAGATGATGTAGATACGGATGTGGCTGCGCTGCTGCATCGCGTACAGCCCCGAGGTCACGTAGATCGCCCCGCCGATCCACAGCGACATCTCGTTGGCCCACAGCGTCGGCTTGAACAGCACGTAACGCATGAAGACTTCGTAGAAGATGATGGCGACGACGGCCGCCGGGGCCCACATCGCAACACGGCTGAAGGTCCAGGTTACCCAGTCGACCGGCCCCGAGCGTTCGTTCTCAACCATATCCCCCTCCCTGGTCGCGAAGCGCCGTCATCGCATCGGCCCGCCGGTGTCCGCGATCCGCAAAAGCCCGCGATCGGTGGCGTCAGCAATCCGTCTGCCCGCGCGGCAACGACCGCACGGGCTTTCGTAGTTGTCCGGCCGGCCTTGGCCGGCCGGAACAGGGTTTCGGCTTACTTCTTCACCAGGCCGAGCTGGGTGAGATAGGCGATATGCGCGTCGACGAGGGCCTTGGCTTCAGGCGTCGTGGCGAATTCCGGCCAGGTTGCCTGGGCCGCATCGCGGAACGTCTGCATATCCTCTTCCGACCATGCCGACACGGTGATGCCCTTCGCCTTCAGATCGGCAACGGCTTCGGCGTTCTTCTTTTCGAAGGTCAGGGCGCTCTTCAGCGCCAGATCGCCGATGGCCGTCGACATGATGCGGCGATGGTGCTCGGGCATGGCGTCCCAGACCGCCTTGTTGCAGGCGATGTGGTCGGACGGCATGGAGTGGAAGCCGGGGAAGTTCGCATAGTCGGCGATGTCATAGAGACCCAGACCGACATTGTTGGCGATGCCCGAGGCGTCCGCACCGTCGATGATGCCCGACTCAAGCGCGGTGAAGATTTCGGTGAAGTCCATCACGATCGGCTTGGCGCCGAGCTTCTCGAAGATCTTCGTTTCCATGCCGGGCGGCGAGCGGAACTTCCAGTCCTTCAGGTCCTCGATGCCGGCGATCGGCTTGGTGGACGCAAGCGATTCCTGGCCGTAGACGATCCAGCCGACAAGCTGCATGTCGTACTTGTTGTACAGCTCCTGCGCGGCTTCCATGCCACCGCCGTAATACAGCCAGGAAAGCTGCTGAACCGGCGTTCCGTAGCCGCCCATGATGTCGCCGACGAACTGGAATGCCGGGTTCTTACCGGTCTGATAGGCGCCGCCGGTCGCGTCGCAATCCAGAATTCCGGTTGCCGCCGCATCGAAGGTCTCGACCGATTTCACGACGGACGAGGAGTAGAACATCTCCACTTCGATCTCGCCGTTCGACATGACCTGGATGTTGTCGACATATTCGGCGAGCAGTTTGCCCGACGGCGTTTCCGGCGCGTAGTGCGTCTGGATACGCAGCTTTGTCTGGGCGGCAGAGACGGCTGTGACCGACAGCGCGGCCACGGACAGGCTTGCAGCACCGATCAGCAGTGCCTTCGACAGTGTTCTGAGCATTAAGTCCTCCCAAAGGTTTCTCTTCGTTTGCCGCGCCGTGAGACGGCGAGGCGGTCTTGGCGGCAGAGCGGAACGCTCGAACCGAAGTCAGTAGGCCCGGTTGAGTCCGGGTTTGTGTTCCCTCAATTCTTATTCAACGAAACACGTTCGTCCAAACGCTTTCCGGCATCCAGCAATAGTTGCTCCATCAAGTATTCTGCCTGGCGGCCGTCAGCAGCGATAATTGCATCGCAGACCTCTCTATGGAATGGAACCGAAGTACTATTGTCACGCGGGTCTGCGTTCGTCAGTCTGATGCTGCTCAGCAGCGTGGAATATATGACGCCTTCGAGCGCCATCAGGAATTCGTTTCCGGTCGCCCGCAGGATCGAACGGTGAAATCGGGCATCTGCGCCGACGAAGCTCTCGACCGATCCCTGTTCGGCTTCCATTGCGCACATGGCCGCCTCGATATCGCCCCGCGCCTCCGTGGACGCGTTCTCGGCCGCCCAGCGCGCGGCCTTCGGCTCGAAGATCCGGCGGACATCCATCAGCTTCCGAAGCATGTCGGCATCCGGCGGCGCGGACAGCGCCCATGCAAGGACGTCGTCGTCGAGCAGCCCCCAGCTTTGCCGCGACCTGACGCGGGTGCCGATTCCCCGGCGCACCTCCAGAAGCCCCTTCCCGACGAGGATCTTGACGGCATCGCGAATGACGGAGCGGCTGACCTGATACCGCTCCGCGAGCGAGACTTCGTCCTCGACGAGCTGACCGGGCGCATAGGCCGACGAGACGATCAGGCGTCCGATCTCGCCGGCGACCTGCGTCGCCATGCTGGGGACCGGTCCGGTCGCCTGTTTGAGATCGTAGTAGATTATCTCGCTCATGAGGCGAGGTAAACATATGATGTTTGAGGCGGTCAACGCCGCGAGCAGTTGGGTCCGCGGGACATTTCAAACTCCAATTGCGAGACGAGCGGCAGGTTCGATGACGGATGACCGGCGGCAAGGCAGAGCGGTCCTTCCAGACAACGCTTCGGAAATGGGTCTACGCGATTCCCTCTTTCTTCTCCGGCAGCAGAGACGCCAACCTGTCAAGAGAACTCCCTCGATACAACCACGACAGGCCTCACGCTAGCCCGAACCGCACAATCCCAGATTTGGCCTTCGCTGGAACAACCTGATTAGAAATCACACCTGGCCCTCTTCTTCCAGATCGTCCTCGTCGGGCTCCTCGTCCTTCGCCGCCTTGAGCCCTGCGGCGACGACGGGCGCCGCTTTAACGGCATCTTCCGCCTTCACCACGGCGACGGCGCGCTCGTAGTCCATGAAGACGGCGTGGATCTCGCCCAGCCGGCAGCCGTGGAACGCATCGAGCCGGTAGGCGACCGCCAGGAACCGGCCCGAAAGGCTCTCGAGCCAGGCCCCGCGGGCCTTCTCCGGAAGCGTTGCCAGCAGGTCGGGGTCCATGATGATCAGTTCGGCCGGCGACAGCACCGCGGCAAGCAGTGCGATGCGGGCCCGGTCCGCGCCCGAAACCGCGGACGGGTCCTTTGCCGCTGCCTGGATCGTCCCGGCATCGGGCGCGAGTTCCGCAATCGGCGTGCCGGCGATTCGCTTCGTGAGTTCGGCCTGGTCGAGCGCCAGAAGTCCCTGCTGTTTCAGGTTCTCCGGCTCTGTAAGCGCAGCGGTACAACGCAGGGCGGCGGCGTTCAGCCGCGACCGTGCGGCCTGCCGCAGCTTCTGGGTCAGCGCCAGCACATGGAAGTACTGGGTGTAGCGGTTCAGCGTCGCCGGCGAGATCACCGCGACCGGCACCCCGCGCGCGACGGGCACGTCGTCGTCGAGCGCGCCCGGCACCGGGTCCGCCCCGGCGGGGACATGCAGCGCCGGCCGTCCGTTGACCTTGTCGGGCCGCGGCACCGGGCTTGTCAGATACTCGTAACCGTTGCGCACCACTTCGTAGAAGCGCGCGTAGGTCGTCAGCGAGACGGCGACGCTGGTCAGGCCGTTGACCGCCAGCCGGAGCAGCACGAAGAAGGCGACGACGAGCGCCAGCGGCATTTCGCCGTTGATCGCCTTGTCGCCGAGATAGACGCCGATGCTGGCGACCGCGACCGCCGCCAGCACGTTGGCGACGAATTCCGACTTGGCCAGCGACAGGATGCGCACTGAGAAGGCCCGGACGGTATCGCGGTTGTTCTTGCCCTCGATCAGGCGCTCGGCGAGCCCGCCGCGTTCCGGAACCGCGGCGGCCTCGTCGCCGAGCGCGGCGATGGTCGCCCGCCCTTCGG
>ENA-ORCV01000167-ORCV01000167.1-marine-metagenome-genome-assembly--contig:-NODE-167-length-96924-cov-4.582744_pt1 | contig 96924 bp, 73 predicted proteins | sample MGYA00237779_ERZ508509 | MGnify/ENA primary metagenome ERZ508509 (study PRJEB26180, sample SAMN06268772) | marine metagenome | isolation source: Bioluminescent Bay, La Paraguera, Puerto Rico | place... | reverse complement strand
ACACCCTGTTCATCTGGCAGGTGGCGGTGGCAGAGCAGGGCCGCGGACTGGGCCTCGCCGGCCGCATGCTGCGCGAGATTCTCGCTCGCCCCGCCTGTGCCGAGGTGCGCTATCTCGAAACCACCATCACCCCGGACAACGCCGCGTCCTGGGCACTGTTCCGCAGCCTGGCGCGCAAGCTGGACGCGAACTGTGTCGACACGGTGATGTTCGACCGCGAGCGCCACTTCAAGGGCCGGCACGACAGCGAGATGCTGCTGCGCATCGGGCCGTTTGCTGCGGGTGCCGCTGGCTGAGCGGGTAATCCGCTCTGTGAATTGTTTTCTGTTTTTCCGTTTTCCATGTTTTAACCAACCACTCAAAAAGGGTTGTCACAATGAAAGTTTTTGACGAAATCGAATCTGAAGTAATGAGCTACGCCCGCGCTTTCCCGCGGGTTTTTAACAAGGCCCAGGGCGAGTACCTGTACGACGAGGAAGGCAACCAGTACCTGGACTTCCTCGCCGGTGCCGGCACCCTGAACTACGGCCACAACAACCCGATCTTCAAGAAGGCGCTGCTGGAGTACATCGAGCAGGACGGCATCACTCACGGCCTGGACCTGCACACCAAGGCCAAACGCGAGTTTCTGGAGTCCTTCTACGAGCACATCCTGAAGCCCCGCGACATGAGCTACGTCATGCAGTTCACCGGTCCTACCGGTACCAACGCGGTGGAAGCGGCGCTGAAGATCGCGCGCAAGTACAAAGGTCGCGAGAACGTGATCTCTTTCACCAACGGTTTCCACGGCTGTAGCCTGGGCGCCCTGTCTGCCACCGGTAATTCCCACCACCGCGGTGCCGCGGGCGTGAGCATGAGCAGTGTTGCGCGCATGCCGTACGACGGTTACCTGGGTGACGATATCGATACCACTGCCTACCTGGACAAGGTGCTGTCCGATTCTTCCAGCGGTATCGACCACCCGGCAGCGGTGCTGGTGGAAACCGTACAGGGCGAAGGCGGTATCAACGCCGCCAGTTTCGAGTGGCTGCGCAACCTGCAGGACGTGTGCCGGAAGCACGATGTGCTGCTGATCGTCGATGACATCCAGGCGGGCTGTGGCCGTACCGGCAGCTACTTCAGCTTTGAAGAAGCGGGTATCGAGCCGGACATCGTGACCCTGTCCAAGTCCCTCAGCGGTTACGGCCTGCCGTTTGCGGTAGTGCTGATGAAGCCGGAGCTGGACCAGTGGAAGCCCGGTGAGCACAACGGCACTTTCCGCGGCAACAACCTGGCGTTTGTTACCGCCAAGGCGGCCATCGACCACTTCTGGAGCGACGACAAGTTCGCCAAGGAAGTGCAGCGCAAGGGTGACTACATCGAGCAGCGCCTGCAGAAGATCGTCGACAAATACGGCGACGGCAACATGACCACCCGCGGTCGCGGCATGTTCCGCGGTCTAAACTGTGTGAGTGGGGAATTGGCCGACAAGATCACCAGCGAAGCCTTCCGCAATGGCCTGGTCATCGAAACCAGCGGTGCGGACGACCATGTCGTCAAAACCCTGTGCCCGCTGACCATTAGCGACGAAAACCTCACCAAAGCGCTGGATATTGTGGAAGCCGCGGTCGCCAAGGTGCTGAAAGGGGAAGAAGTGCCGGAAGAGCACGATTTCTTTGCCGACGATGCCGAGCAGGAAAGCTCCCTCGCCGGCGCAGCCTGATCGCATTGCCTCGATTGCGCAGCGGCCCGAATGCGGGCCGTTGCCAGTCGAAGCCTTACCAAGACCTGAGTTGAAATAGCGAAAGTAGAAAGAGTTACCAATGATCGTAAGAAAACTGCAAGAAGCCGAAAAATCCGACCGTCGTATTGTTTCCGAGGGCTGGGAGAGCACCCGTCTGGCACTGAAAAACGACAATATGGGCTTTTCTTTCCATATCACCACCATTTACGAGGGGGCTGAGCTGCACCTGCACTACCAGAACCACCTGGAATCCGTTTACTGTATTTCCGGTGAAGGTTCCGTGATGGCGGAGTCCGATGGTGTGGTGCACGAAATCACTCCGGGAACCATCTACCTGCTGGACAAGCACGACAAGCACGTGCTCAAGGGCAAGACCGAAATGAAAATGGCCTGTGTTTTCAACCCGCCGCTGCACGGCAAGGAAGTACACAACGCGGAAGGCGCTTACGAGCTGGACGCAGAAGAGGTGCAGGACGAAAAATAAGCCGGCCATGTACAACAAGGCAGCAGAGTTCTGGGGTACCAGTCGCGCGTATTTTGCCGGTACCTCGCACCTGAAACTCGAATACGGTCAACGCAAGGATCCCATGAAAGCACATACGGTAGAGAAAATCGGCGGTACGTCCATGAGCGACTACCGCGCGGTACGCGACAACATCATTCTGAAAAACGGCAGGGCGAAAACGGAAGGGTTGTACCAGCGTGTTTTCGTGGTGTCTGCATACGGCGGTATCACCGACATGCTGCTGGAACACAAGAAATCCGGCCGTCCCGGCGTGTTTGCCCTGTTTGCCGGCGCCGATGACGATCGCGAGTGGTCCGATGCGGTAGAGGGCCTGCGCACGCGCATGGAAGAGATCAACGCCGAGCTGTTCACCGACCAGGTGATGCTGGCCAAGGCCAACCGTTTTATCGGCGAGCGCCTGGACGACGCCGCCAACTGCCTGGGAGACCTGGAACGGGTCTGCCAGCACGGTCACTTCGCCCTGGAAGGGCATCTCGATGTGGTCAGTGAAATGCTCGCCAGCCTGGGGGAAGCCCACAGCGCCTGGAACACCGTGCAGCTGCTGAAGCAGGAAGGGATCAACGCGCGCTTTGTCGATCTGACCGGCTGGCGCGACGGTGAGCACAAGACCCTGGACCAGCGTATCGAGAGCGCGTTCAGCGGTGTGGACATGAGCAGTGAGCTGCCCATTGCCACCGGCTATGCGCACACTGCCGACGGCCTGATGAAAACCTTCGCCCGCGGCTACAGCGAGATGACCTTCAGTCGTATCGCGGTACTGACCGGTGCCAGCGAAGCCATCATCCACAAGGAGTATCACCTCAGCAGTGCGGACCCGCGCCTTGTCGGCGAGGAGCAGGCGGTGCCCATCGGCCGCACCAACTACGACGTCGCCGACCAGCTGGCGAACCTGGGTATGGAAGCCATCCACCCCCGCGCCGCCAAGGGCCTGCGCCAGCAGGAAATTCCGCTGCGGGTGATGAACACCTTCGAGCCGGAACACCGGGGCACCCTGGTAACCGGCGACTACGTCAGCGAAACCCCGCGGGTGGAAATCATCGCCGGTCGCAAGAGTATTTACGCCGTTGAATGTTTTGACCAGGACATGATGGGTAGCATGACCGGTTACGATCGCGCGATTAATGAAATCATCGCGCGCTTCAAGGGAATCGTGGTGACCAAGGACACCAATGCCAACACCATCACCCACTACCTGGGCAACAACCTGAAAACCGTCAAGCGGATCAAGAGCGCGATCAACGAGCGCTTCCCGGATTGCGATATCCAGGTGCGCAAGGTGGCGGTGGTCTCGGCCATCGGCAGTGATATGAAAACCTCGGGCATGCTGTCCCGTGCGGTTGGCTCCCTGGCGGAATCGGATATCAGCATCCTCGCGGTGCACCAGTCCATGCGCCAGGTGGACATGCAGTTTGTGGTCGATGAAAGCGACTACGAAAGTGCAGTGAAAAGCCTGCACGAGGCACTGGTAGAGGTGCACGATCACGGGGACGCTATATGCGCGGCCTGATCGGGTCACCTTTCAAAACAGCGCCGTCAGCTTTGCTGGCGGCGCTGTTTTTGTTGTTGCCGCTGGTAATTTCTTCCGCGGCCACGGCCCAGGAGGAGCAGGAGCCGTCCGCGGTCGAGTCAGAAGTGGCCCAGGGCAAAGCGGAAGCTGCGGTAAACCAGTTGAAGGAGCCGCTGTATTCGCCGTTTATCGAGCGCTATGTGCTCGACGAGTTGAAGCAGCTGCGCACGGATATGGCGGCGCAGAATGTGCAGCTGACGGAAAAGATCGTCGACCGCCAGCTCAGTGCCGCGGACAAGGCGATTACCTACGCCACCGATACCGTCACCTACTTTTTCTATCTTATTGCCGGGTTCAGCTCACTGTTGTTGATTCTCGGCTGGACCTCACTGCGGGACGTGAAGGAAAAGGTCCACAGCCTCGCGAACGAGGAAATCTCCAAGCTGGTGGAGCAGTACGAGGCGCGCCTGCGCAGTATCGAAGAGCAGCTGTCGGAGAAGACCCAGCACATCGAACACAACCGCGACGAAATTGAACTCACCCAGGAAATTCACTCCCTGTGGTTGCGCGCCGGTCGCGAGCAGACCCCCGTTGGCAAAATTGCCGTATACGACCAGATCCTGGAATTGCGCAAGGACGATGGCGAAGCGCTTACCTACAAGGCGGACGCGGTACTGGAGCTGGACGAGCCCCAGTGGGCGATCAACCTCTGCCTGCAGGCGCTGCAGATTGACAGCCAGAACGGCAATGCCTTTTACCAGCTGGCCTGTGCTTACGCCTACCTGGAGCAGTGGGAGGAGTCTCTCGATTACCTGCGTAAAGCGCTGGATATTTCCACGGCCTATCGCGACGAGGCCCTGGAGGATTCTGCCTTCGACGGGCTGTATGAAATGCCGGAGTTTATCGCCCTGATGGGGATCCAGTCCGAGCAAGCCGGCGGTGGAAAGGAGGCCAGCTGAACCTTTCGCCGGACAAGAATTGCAAGAATAACCAATAAATCAATACCAAAAGGGGAGAACGCCGTGCTGATTAGTTTCCTGTTTTTTCTGGCTATGTTTGCGGCGGTGGGCATCAGCTCTTACCGCAAAAGCCGCGGCACCAAAAAGGATTATTACCTGGCAAGCCAGGACGTGTCGCCGATGCTGGTGGGGCTGTCTGCGGTTGCCACCAATAACAGCGGTTACATGTTTATCGGTGTGATCGGCTACACCTATGCCACCGGGCTCGCCTCCATCTGGCTGATGCTGGGGTGGATCCTGGGGGATTTTCTCGGTTCCCTGTGGATTCACAAATCACTGCGGGATGCGGCCAAGCGCACCGGTGAGGCCAGTTACGCCGGAGTCCTCGCCAGTTGGAGCGGCACCCGCTTCGGCGCCTGGCAAAAAATTGCCGGCATCCTCTCTCTCCTGTTTCTGCTTGCTTACGCCAGTGCGCAGCTGGTTGCGGGCAGCAAGGCTTTGTACGTGGTGCTGGACCTGCCGATCTGGAGCGGGGCGGTCATTGGCGGCGTGATCGTCGCGGCCTATTGCCTCGCCGGTGGTATCCGCGCGTCCATCTGGACCGACGCCGCGCAGTCGCTGGTGATGGTGGTGGCCATGGGGCTGTTGCTGTACGTGGCAGTGCAGTCCGTCGGTGGCTTCGCTGCGGCCTGGCAACAGATGGGGGAAGTGGAAGGCTTCCTGAGCTGGTACCCCCAGGACTTGTTGCTGCCTGGGGTGGCCGGCGGTGTGGTGTTCGCCCTGAGCTGGTTGTTTGCGGGGATTTCCGTGGTGGGCCAGCCCCATGTGATGGTGCGCTTTATGGCGCTGGACGATGTGGGCCGCATGGTGCAGGCGCGCTGCTGGTACTACCTGTGGTTCACCATTTTCTATTTTATGGCCACCGGCGTGGGCATGCTGTCCCGAATCCTGCTGTCGGACCCGGGCAGTTTTGACGCGGAACTGGCGCTGCCGATGATGGCAATGGAATTGCTGTCGCCGGTGTTTGTGGGGCTGATTCTGGCCGGTATTTTTGCCGCGACCATGTCCACAGCGGATTCCCTGGTATTGAGTTGCTCGGCGGCGCTGACCCACGACCTGCTACCGAAGCGCATCGAGAACACCCGCGAGCTGAAAATTGCCACGCTGGTGATTACCACCGCGGCGGTAGCTTGGGCGCTGCTGAACAAGCAGAGTGTATTCAGCCTGGTGGTGATGTCCTGGTCGGCGCTGGCTTCGGCGTTTGCACCGCTGCTGATGGTACTGGCTGCCGGTGGCCGCCCGTCGCAGAGGCTGGCGATCACCATGAGCGCGCTGGGGCTGTTGACCGCACTGATCTGGCGCTGGGTCGGCTGGCATGCCCATGTCTACGAGGGCATGCCGGGGATCCTGATGGGGCTGGTGGTGTTTGCCGCAGGCCGCTGGCTGGTGCGAGAGCCCGCCGGGCGCGCGGTAAACGCCTGAAGTGCAGAGAGCATCCTGTGAGCCAAGCGCTGCCGCTGAGACCCTGTTGGTGTTGATATAGCACGCAATGGCTCAGCCAGTCGTGCAAGCGGATATCTATGGTAAGCTCAATTTTTACACCATTTGCCTAATGGGCTTACCAAGATAACAAGGAGGTGTGGGATGGCTGATGAGCAGGCATCCCGGGTGGGGGGCACCCTTTTCGGTAGCTTCTTTTTCCTGATGGGGTTTGGTTTCTTTACCGGCTTTGTCGGATTGACGCTGATCGACCGCATTGACATGCGCGATTGGTTGCCGATAGAGGTGAAGATTCTCTCGACCGAGTTGGAGACGCACCGCGATAGCGACGGTGCTACTACGTATAAAGCCAGAGCCAATTATCAATACCACTACAACGGCCGCGTTTACCGCGGAAACCGAGTGAGTGTTCATAAGGGCTCGGACAATATCGGTAGTTACCAGCAGAATATGTACCACCGCCTCTACAGGGCAAAACAGCAGGGGCTTGCCGTCACCGGTTGGGTGGATCCGGACCATCCGCGCGAGTCGGTGCTCGATCGGGAGCTGCGCTGGATGATGGTGGCGTTTCCCTCCATGCTGTGTTCAGTTTTCATGATTATCGGTGCCGGTATTATCTATTTGACCTGGCGGAAGGAGGTGAAACCGAATCCCGAGGTCGAGAAAAATACGCCCTGGCTGGCCCGGCCCGAATGGTCCCCCGAAGGTATCTATTCCAACAACCGCTTGATGGTGGGCGGTGCGTGGTTTATCGCCTTGGCGGTGAACACGATCAGTTTACCGTGTCTTTATATCGGGGTGGATTATCTGACCAGGGGCAAGTATGCCGGTCTGTTGATGCTCGTGTTTGGTGGTGTCGGTGTCTATGTCTTGTACCGGGCGATCAAAAAGACCTTCGAGCACCGCCGCTACGGCAGGGTGCCCGTAGTCCTCAGCCCTTTTCCGGGCGAAATTGGCGGCCAGGTGAGTGGTTATTTGCAGTTTCCCAGTTCGCTCGATGCGAGGTCGGATTTCCGCGTGACTTTGCAGCAGATGCAAACGGAAACCAGGCGCTCTGGCAATAAGGTCAGCGTTTCAAACACCAGTCTGTGGGAACTGGGCAGCACCGGAAGACTGAAGCGCAGTGCGCGCGGATCCCGGATACATTTTGCTTTCGAGGTTCCCGACGCCATGCCGCCGTCCAGAACCCGTGTGGGTAACGGCTATTGGTGGAACCTGGAAGTAAAAGGTAAAGCGCCGGGAGTGGACTTTAGCAGGAGCTACGAGATCCCGGTATTCAAGACCGGCGTGCCGGCACCGGCTACTGCCCGGACTGGTGTTGAAATCACAAAAGCCGAAACCGATTTTACCGAGCAGCTGGAAGCGATGCTCGATATTGAGCAAAGCGCCAATGGTGTCTCGATAAGACAGGCGCCGGGGAAGCAGGCGCTCGCCTGGCCGCTCGCACTTTTTGGGGTGCTGTTTGGCGGCATCGGTATCGGTATCGGCTTTACGGAAGCGCCGTTACTCTTTCCGATTGTTTTCACCGCATTTGGATTACTGTTTGCCCTGATCGGTATCAACCTGTTGATTACCGGGTACGAAACGCTGATTGGCCGAGACCGTGTCGTGCACCGAGTCTTTCGGCGCGACAGGCAAAAGAGTCAAACTATCTGGCCGCGTAAGGACTTGCGCGGATTGTGTTTGCGCAAGAGTGGTTCCGGCGCCAGCGGGGGCAAGACAACGGAGTATTTCGATCTGCTGCTACAGAATAACAGCGGCGAAACGTTGAATGTCAGTTGCAGTATCGCCGGTCGTCTGCCGGCACAGCAGCTGCTGGAGAGTGTCGGTCTGCTGACCGGGCTCGATACTCTGGATGAATACAAGAGCAGAGTACAGTTGAAAAAAGAGCAGATGCAGTTCTGACGGCCCTGATGTCGCCAATTTCGGCGCGGACGCTAGGGCCTGATGTGCAATACTGGACTCTGAGCGCATAAAAAACCCGGCAAGTTGCCGGGTTTTTTTGTTTTCGGTGAAAGTGTCAGAAATTACTGACGAATGCCTTCCACGTCCAGGATCATCTCAACGGTCTGGGAGGCGGGGCCCAGGTCGTAGTCGATACCGAAATCCTTCAGTTTGAATTCGGTGGTGCCGGTGAAGCCCTGACGGTAGCCGCCCCAGGGATCCTTGCCGCCGCCGATTTCGGTCACGTCGATGCTGATCGGCTTGGTGACGCCGTGCAGGGTCAGGTCGCCCTTGAGAACTGCCTTGCCATCGCCATTGGGTTCAAAGCTGGTGCTATTGAAGGTGGCGGTGGGGAATTTGTCCACATTGAGGAAGTCCTTGCCGCGCAGGTGCTTGTCGCGCTCGGCGTGGTTGCTGTTCAGGCTGGTGGTGTCCACGGTTACCTGTACGGAAGAGGCTTCCGGCTTGCTTTCGTCATAGACAAAGTTACCGTCAAACTTGTCGAAGCGGCCGTAGAGCCAGCTGTAGCCCAGGTGCTTGATGCGGAACTGGACAAAGGCGTGGGCACCCTTGGTATCGAACTTGTATTCGGCGGCCTGGGCGCTGGCGCCAATCAGGGTGGCAAACAGCAGAACTGCGAGTTTTCTCATGGTGTTTTCCTTCGGTGGTCCTTGAGTTGGTCGATGGATGGTCAGTGAATAAACGGTGAAGGTTAATAATTTTTCCGGGGTGCAAGCCCGAGCATTTTGCGCAGGGTGCCGTCGCGGTTGATAAAGTGGTGCTTGAGTGCTGCCAGCCCGTGCAGGGCTACCAGCCCCATCAGGGTCCACGCCAGCCATTTGTGTACGGCGCCGGCAATATCTTCCTGGTTTTCCAGCCCCTGAAGCGTCGCCGGTACACTGAACCAGTTGAACACTTCGATGGCGCGGCCATCGGCGGTGGAAATCAGATAGCCGGTGATACAGATGGCCAGTAACAGTCCGTACAGCAACCAGTGTGCTGCGCTCGCGGCCTGTTGCTGCCAGCGCGGTGCGGGCTCCGGTGCGGGTGTCTGGTTGAACCAGCGCCACAGCAGGCGGGCGACCAGCAGTACCAGCAGCAGTATGCCCACGGCCTTGTGGATATCCGGGCCCTGGCGGTACCAGGGGTCGTAATAGGACAGGCCGCGCATCCACCAGCCGAGGGCAAACATGCCGATGATTGCCGGTGCCATCAGCCAGTGAAACGCGACGGCTACCCAGCCGTAGTGACTGTCGTTGTTGCGGGTCTGCACGAATGGATCTCTCTACTGGATTTGAATTCCGAGGCCTGCATTATAAAAATTTTGCCGCTGCAGAAAATTGAAAAAAACGGGTGTTATTTTTCGAAAAAATCGCAGAACTGCCAATAGCGGCTGACTATCGACCGCGATAGGTTGCGTTAATTGATAAGACGAGGATTGCTAAAACGAGGGCGCAGGGAATTTCCTTCGTTACCGTCGGCGAAGCTGCTTTGCGGAAAACGCGATTCAGTGGTGGGACTGGTGCTGGCGCTCTGCGGCGTGCAGGACCCGCCCGAGTATGGCTGGATCGAGATGCGCGCGCTGGCTTAGTTGCCGGGTGAGCCAGGCGGTGTCGTGGCTCGCTTCGCCGGGGGCGCGGCCGTTTTCCAGGGCCAGCTGTTCCAGTTGCCAGATGACGTCCAGTAACAGTTGCGGCTCCAGTTCACGGCCTTCGTCCATCAGGAACAGGTCGCTTTCCAGGCGTTCCAGTTCGGAGCGTTTCAGCACCAGTTCTGAATAGTTGGGGTACCAGCGGCCGCTGTAGGGTTCGGGGCGCCGGTTGAGGTCGAAGGTGATTTTCAGCAGGTTGCCGTCGGCGTCCTGCAGTACCGGGGTGTCGTTTTCCTCGGCGGGCAGTGCGGGGCTCTGGCGCAGTATGCCGACGATCGCGTGCCAGTCGCTGCTGTTGTCCGGGCACACCCGCAGGGGTTGCTTCAGTTCTGCGCTGGGCCAGTCGGGTCTTTCCAGGTAGCGCAGTTTTTGCCCGGGGCGGTACCAGTAGAGGTCGAGTTTGCGGTCTTCGGCGAGGCGGGCGAGGTCGTCGCTGGTGAGGGGTTCTTCGGCGAGGGCGCTGAGGTGGTCCACGGCCTGCTGCACGCTGAGCCAGCGCCGCATATGGAAGGGTTTGCCGGTGGATTTGGTTGCGCTGTCGTTGCCCGCTGCCGCCATGTTCACTCCGCATCCTTGAGAGGAATTTCACCCATAAAGGTTAGCAGTTGGCGGTGAATTTTGTGGTGGGGAAAAAGGCGATAGTTGGGTAGGGAGGTGGCGATGCGGGGAACGGGGGGCGTGTAGTGGCGGCAGCGCTACCGGGGACAGCCTTGTGAGACACGCCGTGAACCCATCCATGGGGGCTCTGCACCGCCATCCATGGCGGTGAAGGTCTCACAAGGCTGTCCCCGGTATCACTGCCTTCTCGGATAGCTCGAAAACTTACAACCACCCTTTCTTCTTGAAATACAGATAGGGCGCCATACCCGCCATCAGCATCAGTCCCAGCGCCCAGGGGTAGCCCAGCAGCCACTGCAACTCGGGCATATGCTCGAAGTTCATGCCGTAGATACTGGCGACCATGGTGGGGGGCAGGAAAACGACCGCGGCGATGGAGAAGATTTTGATGATCTGGTTCTGTTCGATGTTGATAAAGCCCTGGGTGGAGTCCATCAGGAAGTTGATCTTTTCGAACAGGAAGGTGGTGTGGGACATCAGGGTGTCGATGTCGCGCAGGATGCCCCAGCAACTTTCGCGCAGCTCCGGGTCGTCTTTCAGGTGGCGCTGGAGGAAGGCGACGGAGCGCTGGGTGTCCATCAGGCACAGGCGGATTTTGCCGTTGGAGTCTTCGAGCTTGGCCAGGTGGTCGATGGCTTCTTCCAGTTCGGCGTCTTCATCTTCCAGTACCAGGTGGCTGACCTCTCCCAGTTTCAGGTAGTTGTCTTCCAGGGCGTCGGCGAGGTTTTCCACTTTCTGCTCGAACAGCAGGATCAGCAGTTCCTGTGCGCTGCCGGCTTCCACCTGGCCGCGGCGGGCGCGCATGCGCAGCAGGCGGAAGTCTGCCAGTTCGGCGTCGCGTACGGTGATCAGCCGCTGGGGCTGGAGGATGAAGGCGGCGGTGGCGGTGTTGTGGCGGCCCTCGCTCTGGGTGAGGTACAGGGAGTGCACGTGGATGCCGGCGGTATCCACGAAATAGCGCGCGGAAGATTCGATCTCTTCCACGTCTTCGGATTCGGGCAGTTCGGTGCGCAGCAGCTGCTCCAGCAGGTCGCGCTCGTCTTCCTCGGGGTCCTGCAGGTCGATCCAGGCGGAATCGGCCAAGTTCTGGCTACGGTAATCGCTGCCGGAATAGGTTTCTTTGATTTTGCCACGCTGGATTTCGAACAGTCTCAGCATTGCCGCTTCCTTGAAATGATAGTGCTGCGGCCATGTTCGCAATCTGCCCGTCACAAATCAATCGCCGCCAGCACCATCGGCACTGGCGGCGGCTGAGTGGGAGGCCGTGGCTCTGCGGTTACAGCCAGGTCGGCAGTTGCGCGCGGATTTCCTCCGAGTCGCAGGTGGCGAGGTTTTTGCGGGATTCCCCGGCGATGGTGGCGAGGGTCGGCGAGCTCATGGACAGCCGCAGGCTGCCGGCCATGGCCGGTTCGGCCACGATATAGAGTTTGTCAAAGCGACCCTGCTGGCGGCCGCGCTCGAGGGCGTGGGCGATATCGCGGGCGAATTTCTTTTCTCCCTGTTTGCGGGAATCCGTGTGCCAGCTCATGGCGTGGCGCCCCTGTCCCTGGCTGTCGAAGGCGCGGCCGGGGGAGTCGGAGACCAGCTCCTGCCTTTTCATCCGCCCTTCCGGGTACACCATGGTTTCGATTTCACGCAGGGCGCCTGCGCGATTTTCCGCTTCGAACAGGCGGGCTTGAGTATGGTTGGCTACCAGAACCCAGGATTTTGCCATGACCGTTCTCCTCTCGTTTTTCTCTGGCTCTACAGCCAAATATTAGGGCGCAGTGGTTGCAGTCCGTAGCTGTTAGGTGGGGCGGGCGGGTCACTATACTGGCAGTGAAATCGACAGATCCGGAGGTGTGTGATGAAAGTCGAACAAGCCATGCACCGGGGCGTGACCTGGTGTGCGCCGGATACGCCGCTGTGGAAGGTGGCGCAGTTGCTGCGGGACCACGATGTGGGTGCGATTCCGGTGGGGGAAAATGACCATCTTGTAGGTATGGTCACCGACCGGGATATCGTTTGCCGCGGTCTGGCACAGGGCGGCGATCTGCGGGAAATGACCGCCCAGGATGTGATGAGTGAAGGGATCGAATACTGCTATGCGGACGACAATATGCAGGAGGCGCTGTCGCATATGGAGAGCAAGGCAATTCGACGCCTGCCGGTCATCAACGGCGCCAAGCGTATGGTCGGCATACTGAGTATGGGGGATATCTCCCACGCGGTGAACGACAGCGACTGCCATGAATATGCGGCTGCGGTATCCGCCCATCACTGATTGCTGAATACGAATCCGGGCGGAGTGTGAGCGATACCTCGGTTCTGTAATCGGATTGCCACAAAAAATACATATGCTGCGGGCAGTTGAACCGAGACCGCCCGCACATTCATGCCATTACCTGTCGCCATTGCCCGAAGCCATTACGCTGTTGCCCTGTGCCTGCTGCTGGGAGCGGCGCTGGCGGTGTGCCTGTGGCTTGCGCAGCAGCGGATAGCGGCCCCGGCACTGAGTGACTACCACCTGTATGAGTGTCGCACTTTGCATACAGGCCGCACTGCACATACAGAAAGCCCCGCGGAGAGCCGGCCGGTGTTCCGGATGCTCAGTGTCACCTCCCTGTTTGCCCGCGACATTGCCGAAAGCCTCTGCGCTTCACCGGCGATCGCGCGGTACTACCGCAGTGTGCAGATCTCCTGGAAACCGCGCACCCAGCTCACCGCGGAAGCGCTGCTGAATGAGCAGTACGACCTGATCTGGAGTCGGGAAAACACCCTGCGCGGGCTGGTGCCCGAATTTACCAGCTACTACGACACCCTGTTGCGTATCCGCCACTACCAGGTGTACTGGTTCAGTCGCGGGGAAAAACCGGCGCTGACTGCGGAGTACCTGAAGGGGCGCCGCCTCGGCCTGCTTAACGACCGCCTCAGCCACACCCACTACCTGTTGCCACTCGAGTCCCTCAAGCGTGCGGGCGTCTCCATTGCCGACCAGCAGCTGGTGTATTTCGACGATGCCATGAGTCTGTTCGCGGCCTTCCAAAGTGGGGAGATCGACCTGATCAGCGGCGGCCTGTGGCTGGAGCAGGATCTGGACATGCCCCTGCAGCGCACGCTGATTTCCGACAACGCAATTGCGGCCGGACTGTTTATTCGCAAGCAGCGCGCGCAGGAAGTGGACTGCGAGATTATCCGCGCGATGCAGGCACTGGAGAACTTCTTCGCCGACGGCAGCGAAATGGATCTGGAGGGCCATCACTGTGCAGTACAGTGAGCGGTGGTGGCTGCCGTCGGCAATACGCGGCGGGCTGAGGCAGGGGTTGAGCGGCGGACTGAAGGGTTGGCTGGCCTGCTGGCTGGGGCTGATGCTGGTATTCAGCGGCCTTGCCTACTGGCAGGCCAGGGCCAGTGCCGCACGCGACTTCGCGGCCGCACTGCAGGCAACGCTTCCGGGCAAGCTGGACCAGGCCCTGCGGTACGGTTTTAGCGAGGCCGATTTGCCCGAGCGGGTTGTGCAGAATATCAATGCGGATCTTTCGACGTTGCGCCCCGCCGGCGCCATGCCGTTTATAAAACAGTGCCGCGCGCAGGTAGTGCGGCTTATGGGCGAGGCTCCCCCTGGATTCCGCGCCGGGACTGGGGGTAGTGCGGTGACCTTCCGGGTGCCCTGGTTGCTGGGAGAGCGGCAGCAGTACACTGATTTTGCGCTCGACTGCGACACCCGCTGGCCGTTGTTGTTCGGCACACAGTCGCTGCTGGCTGCGGTGGTTACTTTTCTGCTGGCGCTGTTGCCGGTGCCGGTTTCCGCCACCTGCCTGCGGGAACTGCAGGCGCTGCGGGAAACGGGTATGCCCGCCGCCGAGGCACTGCCGGTGGCGCGGCAACTGCAAAAACTCGGAACCGTGCAGCGGGACCTGTATATCCGCCTGCAGCAGGACTTTCACGGGCGACTCCCCGCATTGCTCGACTGGCTACAACAGCCGTCGCTTGCCGGCCTCGATGCAACACAGGTGCAGTGGCTGCATAAAGCCTACGCCTGTAGTGGCGGTGACCTGACAACGGCTGCGGCCGTGGCCGCGTCCCCGGCGCAGCTCGAATTTTTTCCCGAGGGCAACCGGGTGCGGGTGCACGGCCTGGAAGTGCCGCTGGCGAAAACCCCGTTCTTCTATTACCTGTGGTACGCGCGCCTGCGCCGGGGTGGCGATGGCTGGCAGCTGAATCCGGCGGTCAATCGCCCGGACCGCGACGTGGCCGACGAGCTGGTAGCGTTGATGGAAGCCGGCGGCGGCCACGCCAAGGCCATCAACGACCTGCGGGAAAATGGCCTGCGTGCGAAAACCCTCGACCAGAACCGCAACAAGATCAAAGACGAGCTGATCGCGGCACTCGGCGAAGACCTTGCCGAACGCTATCTCTTCCAGGCCGAGCGCGACCCCAAAAGCAGCCGCTACCGCTATCGACTGGCGCTGGACGGCGCAGCCATCCTCATCCACTGATTCTTACACGGCCCGTTCCCTGGCTTTCCCCCGCTTGCAACTCCCTGATTTGAAAGACTTTTCCGTTTTAGAGATATCTCTTTTCCCGCTGCAGACATCGCTTTAACCCAACTGTAATACCCGCGGCCGAAGATGCCCTGGCCGCGGGAGAGAAGCTTCCCGCCCGGTGATGATTCTCCGGAATTCAAACAACAAATTCGAACAGCCGTGGCCGTGAATACGGTCGGGGTTTCCGCAACACAGCGGCAAATGACTTGAGACTATTGGGAGCGATCCAATGACTAAATTTTCACGCAGCAAACTGTCGCTGCTGGTTTCCCTCGCCGCCGCCGGCACTGCGCAGGGTGCACTGGCACAGGAATCCATCGACGCCAACCAGGTAGAAGAAGTTGTGGTAATGGCGTCGCCAATCCGCGACAGCCAGAAGGCCGCCATCGACGCCAAGCGCGATGCGGACAACAACGTCGACGTCATCTCCGCCGACACCATCGGCCGCTTCCCCGATCAGAACCTGGCGGACTCCCTCGGCCGTGTACCGGGCCTCGCCATCGAGCGCGACCAGGGCCAGGCCCGTTACATCAACTTCCGCGGTGCACCTTTCCGCTATACCTCCCTGGCCATCGACGGTATCAACATCCCCGGTGCCGAGAATGGCCGTGTGCCGCGCTTTGACAGCTTCCCCGCGGTAATCACCCGTCGCATTGACGCCAACAAGGCGATCATGCCGAATATGCCCGGTGAAGCGGTTGCGGGTTACATTAATATCTCCACCTTCGATCCCTTCGCCCAGGCGGGTTGGGCGCTCTCCACCGACGTGGGCATGGGCAACCAGGAGCTGGGTGACGGCGATATCGAAAAGCTGTCCCTGCGCACTTCCTGGTCCAACGAAACCGTAGGCTTCTCCCTGTTTGCGTCCGAGAACAGCCGCGAGCAGACCACCGACAACCGCGAGTACGATCTGGAACTGGTGGATGGTGAGGTGCTGGTGAACGAACTGGACTTCCGCAGCTACAAGGTGACCCGCGAAGACCGCGCCTACGGCGGCCGCTTCGAACTGCGCCCGCAAGACAGTGCCGTCGAGCGTGTGTTTATCAGCAGCCTGTACAACGAGTTCCAGGATTTCGAAGAGCGCAACCAGTACATCCTCGAATTCCCCACCGCGGAAGTGGGCACCGTGGGCGCGCCGCAGTTTGCCCTCGCCAACCGCATGCTGGAAGACGGCCTGTACGAGAACTCCACTTTCACCAACACCCTGGGCGCAGACCTGGCTCTGGGTGACTGGTTCGTGGAAGCGCGCCTGAACCTGACCGAGACCGAAAACAACACCTTCCTGCCGATCGCCATGAGTCGCGCAGGCCAGGTGGCCGCGAGCTACGATCTCAGCGACCTGGAAGATCCCATGGTGTCGGTCAGTACGCTGGATACCGGCGAGGCAGCGGACCTGAGCCAGATCGACTACTACATGACCCTCGGCTACCTGGTTGGCTCCGAGCTCGCGATCGACGCGAGCAAATTCAAGCTCGACGGCGAGCGCGACATCGTGGTGATGGACCTGCCCGCCACCCTGAAAGTGGGGGTGGAGATGGATGATCGCCAGGCCGATGGTTACGGCATGGCGGCGGGTATCGGCGGCTTCCCCAGCGATATCGATATCGCCAGCTTCGCCACCGACAACGCCTGGGACACCGACTTCACCAACGTGATCGGCGGTACCTACTACGACAACAAGGGCCTGCGTGCAGCCTGGGATCAGGCCGTGGGCGGCCTTGGCGTGGAGCCAGCGGCGGATCAGCTGATTAGCCTGGACGAGCAGGTACTGGCGGGTTACGCCATGGTTACCACCGAGTTTGGTTGGGGCAACCTGGTACTGGGCTCACGCTTTGAAAATACCGATTACAGCAGTGCCGGCCCGGAAGGGGACTACTCGGATTCCTTCACCAACGTTCTGCCCAGTGCACACCTGAATGTGAACCTAAGCGACGATGTGAAACTGCGGGTTTCCACCTCCACCGGCGTCAGTCGCCCGACCTACAATGAATGGCGCGCGTCCGCCGCGGTGAACCTGACCGACAAAATCGTAGTAGGCGGCAACCCGACCCTGGAGGCGGAAGAAGCCTGGGGTGGTGATATCGCGCTGGAGTGGTACCTGGGCGATGCCAGCCTGATATCCGCGGGGGCGTTTACCCGCACCATCGACAACGTGATTTATGCCGACAGTTCCAAAATTGATGGCGGTGTCTACCTGGCTTCGGCGGCGGGTGAAGAGTGGACCTACACCGGTTACGTCAATGGCGACAACGGCGAGATGAGCGGTGTGGAGCTGAACCTCATTGCCCAGGCGGACGACCTGCTGCCGGCCCTTTCCGGCTTTGGTGTCAGCGCCAACCTGACCGCACTGGACAGCGAGTTTGAAACCCTGACCGGAAATACCTTCAGCCTGCCGGGCACTTCCGACACCATCTTCAATGCCTCGGTTTTCTACGAAATGGACGGCTTCTCCATCCGCCTGAACCAGCAGTACCGCGATGACTGGCTGTCTACCACCGAGAATGACAGCATGGCGGAGTACTGGGATGCGCAGAAGCGTATGGATCTCCAGGTCAGCTACACCCTGCCGACTCCGGTATTCGGCGCCGACGTTACCGTCTACGCCAATGCCAACAACCTGACCGACGAGCGCGATGTGCGCTATGTGGGCGACGAGCGCACGCCGAACCAGGTTGAAGGCTATGGCCGTCGCTACCTCGCCGGTTTCCGTGTGAACTTTTAATCCCCTTTTGAATTTCCGCACAGTGGGCCCCGGCTCACTGTGCGGACAAAGTTGAAACAATAAAATTTTTTCAAGGTGTACTATGCAAAACAAATTTATCCACGGAATTCTCGCCGCTGCGCTTGCGGTCTCCCTGGGCGCCTGCAGCGCGAATGCCCCGGTCGCCGACAGGCAGCAGAGTGCCGCGGTCCAGGCGGAAGTCGGGCACCCGCGTGTGCTGCCGCTGGAAGGCGGCCGCAACTTCCGCGACCTGGGCGGCTATCAGACCACCGACGGTAAGACCATAAAGTGGGGCAAACTGTACCGCTCCGGTGTGCTGACCAACCTGACCGCTGACGACTACGACTACCTCCGCGATCTCGAGATCGCCACCATCGTGGATTTCCGTTCCACCAAGGAGCGGACCCAGGAGCCCGACAACTGGCGCGGAGGCAGTGCCATCACCCTCGAGTGGGACTACGAGATGGACTGGGAGCAGAATTTTGCCAAGGTGTTCGCCAAGCCCGATTTTGCGGCGAATGATCTGGTGGAGCTGATGGACAAGGGCTACGTCGAACTGGTCAAGCAGCAGACCCCGGCCTACCGCGCCATGTTCCAGCAGCTGATCGACAATGACGAGCCACTGCTGTTCCACTGCACCGCGGGCAAGGACCGCACAGGCATCGGCGCTGCGCTGATTCTCACCGCACTGGGTGTTGACCGCGAGACCGTGAAACAGGATTACATGCTGTCCAACGCTACCCTGAAAGACAGCAACCTGATGAAGGCGTTGCCGGAAGACGCGAGCGAAGCGGAAAAGCGCATGTACGCATTCTTCGCCCGGTTGCCCGAGGACGTGCGCGCTGCGATGACCGGTGTGGAAGTTTCCTGGCTGGAAACCGCATTTGCCGAGATGGAGCGCCAGCATGGTTCCGTTGAGGGCTATATCGAGCACGCACTGGATGTGGATCAGCAGGAGCTGGCCAGGTTGCGTGAGAACCTGCTCAATTAACGGGCGACCGGGTTTTCAGCTTCGCTGACCCCCGTACTCACCCGGTGGCATCCGCTACCGGGTGAATCGTTTTTGCAAATTCGGCTGTCCCAAGATGTGGCCCGGTGGTTGCAGGGTGAAAGGATTGTCTGGCACGCGCCGCTGCGCGGCCAGTGATATCAATCCGGATCACTCGGGAGCAAGGCCATGTCCCATCAAACTCCATTCATCATCTCTCGGGTTTCACCGTGCGTTGCGGTTTCCCTGCTTTTATTTCTGCTGGTTGCGGCTGTTGCGCCGCTGACTGCGGTGGCCGAAGATTCCGGCGGCTGGTTTGGGGCGCGCAGTGACGACCCGCTGATCAGCCTGGCGGTAACCCCGGTGGAAATCCATATCGAGGCGCCGACGCCATTGACCGGCAACAACCCGGCACTGTTGCTCGCCCTGTCCGGCACTGACGGCGGATTGGGGGCGCTGCGGGAAAAAGCCCGCGGCGAATTCCGACAGTATCTGGACCAGCAGGTGCAGATGCGCTTTGGTGAATTCTTTAAAGACGAGCGCGTGCACCTGGTGGACGGCGGCGCGCCGCTGACCCTGCATACCGACTTCAATATTGTGATTCGCCAGAAAATTCTCGATATCTTCAGCAACAAGGACTACGACCTGGAAAAGGGCACCATGAGGGCCTACGGAAGGTTCCATTATCGTCTTGTGGGCACGAACGCGGGCGCCCCGGCACTGCGTGAGGGAACGGTGAACATTGCTGACCTGGACCTGCGCAGCCGATATCGCACCCGCGCGCCCAAGGATGCCGGTGTGGTGGAAGACACAACCCGCGAAGCGACCGAGGAACTTTTGGCGGAGATTGCCGAGGAAGTACTCGATCAGGTCGAGGATGCGCTGGAAGCGGATGCGCTGCTGGAACTGGCGCGAAGATAGTCGCGAAGATAGTCGGAAAATTTCCAGCTTCAAAGGAGTGCGCAGGCGCCAGGGCGTGCTGCAAAACGGTGCGACAGTTGTTCGGGTTACGCGCAAATGTGACGGGCACTTGTCTTCCGATCTGTTAAGCTTTGTGCCAATTGTGGTATTTGGCACACGTGACCAGACGGGAGATTTTTATGTCAGCGGAACCCATCAAGTGTAAAGCGGCGGTGGCCTGGAAAGCCGGCGAGCCTCTGTCCATCGAGGAAGTGGAAGTGGCGCCGCCGAAGGCGAGGGAAGTGCGTATCAAGCTGATCGCCACCGGCGTCTGCCACACCGATGCCTTTACCCTGTCCGGCGATGACCCGGAAGGTGTGTTTCCCGCCATTCTCGGCCACGAGGGCGGCGGTATCGTGGAATCCGTCGGCGAGGGGGTTACCAGCGTCGCCGTGGGTGACCACGTGATTCCGCTGTATACCCCCGAGTGCGGCGAGTGCAAATTCTGCAAGTCCGGCAAGACCAACCTGTGTCAGAAAATCCGCACTACCCAGGGCCAGGGCCTGATGCCTGATGGTACCTCGCGCTTTTCCATCAACGGCAAGCCGATCTACCACTACATGGGTACCTCCACTTTTTCCGAGTACACGGTGCTGCCGGAGATCTCTGTGGCCAAGGTCAACAAGGACGCGCCGCTGGAAGAAATCTGCCTGCTGGGTTGCGGTGTAACCACCGGTATGGGGGCAGTGGCGAACACCGCCAAGGTGGAAGAGGGGGCAACCGTGGCGGTATTCGGCCTCGGCGGTATCGGTCTCGCCACCATTATCGGTGCACGCCTGGCGAAGGCGGGCCGCATCATTGCCATCGACATCAACGAGGGCAAGTTCGAGCTGGCGAAAAAGCTCGGCGCCACCGATTGCATCAACCCGAAGAACTACGACAAGCCGATCCAGGAAGTGATTGTCGAACTGACCGATGGCGGGGTGGATTATTCCTTCGAGTGTATCGGCAATGTCAATGTGATGCGCTCGGCACTGGAGTGCTGCCACAAGGGCTGGGGCGAATCGGTGATCATCGGGGTGGCCGGTGCCGGCCAGGAAATCTGCACCCGCCCGTTCCAGCTGGTGACCGGTCGCGTGTGGCGCGGTACCGCGTTCGGTGGGGTAAAGGGACGTTCGCAGCTGCCGGAGTATGTGGAGCGCTATATGGCGGGTGAATTCCAGCTGGATGACTTTATTACCCACACCATGCCGCTGGAAAAAATCAACGACGCCTTTGACCTGATGCATGAAGGCAAAAGTATTCGCAGCGTAATCCACTACCAGTAAGGTGCCTTCGATGTCTGTTGAACTTGTCAGTAAAACCCAGAGTTTCGATGGCAGCCAGTGCCAGTATCGCCACCAGTCCAGCGTGCTTGGCTGCGAGATGCGCTTTTCCATTTTCCTGCCGTCACAGGCGGAAAAGGACCAGCGCTTTCCGGTGCTCTACTGGCTCTCGGGGCTGACCTGCACCGACGAAAATTTTTCCCAGAAGGCCGGTGCCCAGCGCATGGCGGCGGAACTGGGAATCGCCCTGGTGATTCCGGATACCAGCCCCCGGGGCGACGATGTGGCCGACGACGAAAGCTATGATCTCGGCCAGGGTGCGGGCTTCTATGTCAATGCCACCCAGGCGCCGTGGAAGCCCCACTACCGCATGTACGATTACATCGTGGAAGAGCTGCCCAAGCTGGTGGAAGGCAATTTCCCGGTCAGTGAACGCCGCGCGATTTCAGGCCACTCCATGGGTGGCCACGGCGCCCTCACCATTGCGCTCAAGAACCCGGGCCGTTACACCTCGGTGTCCGCTTTCAGCCCAATCTGCAATCCCATGGCCTGTCCCTGGGGGGAAAAGGCGTTCGCCGCATATCTGGGGGCCGACAAAACCCTGTGGGAAGAACACGACGCTACGGTTCTTGTGGGGCGTGCCAGCGAGCGATTGCCGATGCTGGTTTCCCAGGGGGAGGAAGATCAGTTCCTGGAAGAGCAGCTGAAGCCCAACGCCCTGGAAGCCGCGGCGGAAGCGGCGGGCTACCCACTGAAGATCGAGCATCACGCGGGCTACGATCACAGCTACTACTTCATCGCCACGTTTATCGAGCAGCACCTGAGGTTTCACGGGGACTACCTGCTCGCCCATTAAGCCCGGCCGCGCCGCGGGCTTTTTGCGTCTGGACGTTTACAAACATCATACCGTCGCAGAATGTGGCGCTTGATCTCTCTCGGCTCTATCATCGTCAGCTTGCGTTTCAGGGGCTGTATCCCAGTTTCCTGCTGAAAATAACGAGTTTTTGAGAGATCGCATGAAACGGAAATTGTTTTTCCTGTTGGGCTGCGCTTTTGCCAGCTATTCTGCTGCCGAGCAGCTGACTATCGACAGAATATTCTCCGATCCCGCCCTGAGCGGTACCAGCCCACGCGCGCTGCAGTACTCTCCGGACGGCAGTCGGGTCACCTTCCTCAAGGGCCGCAGCGACGACTACAACCGCTACGACCTGTGGGAGTACCGCCTGAAGGACGGCGAGACCCGCATGCTGGTCAACTCCGACAAGCTGCACAGCGGCGAGGAAAACCTCTCCGACGAGGAAAAGGCCCGCCGCGAGCGCCAGCGCATCTTTGGCAGTGGCATCATGGAGTACAACTGGTCGAAGGATGGCAAGTCCCTGCTGTTCCCGCTGGCCGGTGACGTTTTCTATTACGACCTCAACAAGGGCCAGTCCAAGCGCCTCACCGAAACCGAAGCCTTCGAGACCGATGTGCGGGTTTCCCCAAAGGGGCACTTGGTTTCCTTTATCCGCGACCAGAACATCTTTGTGGTCGACCTGAAAACCGGCAAGGAGCGCCAGCTCACCACTGATGGCGGCAGTAAAGACGGCGCGATCAAGAACGGCATGGCCGAATTCGTGGCCCAGGAAGAAATGGACCGCATGACCGGATACTGGTGGTCTCCGGATGAAAAGCGCATTGCCTACCTGCAGGTGGACGAGAGCCCGGTGGACGAAGTGACCCGCAGCGAGATCTATGCGGATCGCATCGACATGATCAAGCAGCGCTACCCCGCTGCCGGCCGCCCCAACGTCAAGATTAAGCTCGGCGTACTGGATCTCGCGAGCGGCAAGACCCAGTGGCTGGACCTGGGCAAAGACGAAGACATTTATATCCCGCGGGTCAAGTGGGCGCGGGACAACCTGCTGTCCTATCAATGGCAGAACCGCAGCCAGCAGAAACTCGAGCTGCGCTTTGTGGATATCCCCGGGGGTAAAACCCGCACCGCACTGACCGAAACCAGTGATACCTGGGTCAACCTGTTTCACGGCCTGCGTTTCCTGAAAAACAGCGACCGCTTTATCTGGGCGTCGGAAAAGGACGGTTTCAAGCACCTCTACCTGTACGATTTTTCCGGCAAGCAGCTGGCGCAGCTGACCGAGGGCGACTGGGCCATCGACGAGCTGGAAGCGGTGGATGAAAAGGCCGGCAAGGTGTATTTCACCGGCCGCAAGGATACCCCGCTGGAACGTCATCTGTACGTGACCGGTCTGGACGGCAAGGGCGGCATCGAAAAAATCTCCAGCCGCAGCGGTATGCACGGTATCGCGTTTGCCGACGACGCTTCCGGTTATATCGATACCTATTCCAACCCGACCACACCGGCCCAGGTCAGCCTGCACGGCAGCGACGGCAAGCGCGTGACCTGGCTGCAGGAAAACAAGGTGGAAAAAGGTCACCCGCTGTATCCGTACATGAGCGATTGGATTGCGCCGGAGTTCGGCACCATCAAGGCGCCGGAAGGGCACACCCTGTACTACCGCATGTACCAGCCGGCGAACTTCGACCCGAAGAAGCGCTACCCGGTAATGGTATTCCTGTACGGCGGCCCGCACGCACAGCTGGTGACCAACAGCTGGGATCGCCCGTTCAACCAGTATATGGCGCAGCAGGGGTACGTGGTGTTCACCGTGGACAACCGCGGCTCTGCCCATCGCGGCAAAAAGTTCGAGGATCCCATCTTCAAGAAAATGGGCACCGTGGAGGTGGACGACCAGGTGACCGGGGTTAAATTCCTGCGCTCACTGCCGTATGTGGATCCGGAGCGCATCGGTGTTTACGGCCACAGCTACGGCGGTTACATGGCGCTGATGACCATGTTCAAAGCCGGCGATTATTTCAAGGCCGGCATTTCCGGCGCGCCGGTAACCGGCTGGGACCTGTACGACACCCATTACACCGAGCGCTACATGGGCAACCCGAACCAGGTGCCGGAGGCCTATGAGGCTTCCGCGGTATTCCCCTATGCGGAAGGCCTGAAGGGCCCGCTGCTGATTTACCACGGAATGGCGGACGACAACGTACTGTTCACCAATACCACCAAGCTGATCAAGCAACTGCAGGACAACGGCCAGCAGTTCGAGCTGATGACTTACCCGGGTAAAAAGCACAGTTTGCGCGGCAAGGAAACCCGCAAGCACTGGCACCACATGATGAAGGACTTTTTCGATCGCAACCTGAAGGGTGAAGGCTGATTCAGGTCGACAAATAAAAAGTACGTGATTAAAAGGGCTTTGCGATGCAAAGCCTTTTTTTTGTGCCGGTGTGTCGGGTTCCGGCGTTGTTATCCCCCGTTCAGGATGCGGCGGTAAAGGTGGTCTTTCATGTGCGCCCGGCGGATTTTCAGTTCATTGAAGTGGTTGTCGTCAGTGGCCACGCCCCGCTCTTCGAGTCCGCGAATTTCTTTGTCCAGTCGGTTGTAACTTTCGCTCTCGGACCTGAACTCCAGATCTTCGTTACGCAGGCTGCGGATGGTATCGGCGTATTCGGGGAAATCGGACTCCAGGGTATGGGCGGGAATTGGCATGAATGCATCTCCGGGTTAGTGGTCAGACTACCGGGCGCAGGGGCCCCTGATTCAAGTTTAGTTGTTGGATTTGGTGTCACAGGGGCTATTACCGAGAGCAGGTGTGTCCCCTGAGGGGGTGCCGCGGACAGAGCATAGCCCAGGAGTGCAGATTTTTCACAAGATCTAAATGAGAATCTGTTGCATTTGCATTTTTCCTAAACTAGACTCCCGTCCCGAGTTACATGGAGTCAACTTTGGGGACACACTGATGCAATCCGACAAGCAGATTTTCACCCGCGCGCTGCTGGCTTCCGCCCTGTGCCTGGCCAACAGCACCATCGCAGCCGACACTGATAACGAGCCTTCCGATGCGGCGATCGAAGAAGTGGCGGTTGTGGGGGTGCGCGAAAAGCGTGTCAGCCGGGGTGCCACCGGCCTCGCCCTGGCGATCAAGGACACTCCGCAGTCCATCAGCATTGTCGACCAGCGCACCATGGAAGACTTCGGTGTAACCGGCGCCAACGATGCGTTGGAACTGAGCACCGGCATCAACGTCGACCAGTACGAAACCAACCGCGCCACCTTCAACTCCCGTGGTTTCGAGATCCAGCTCACACAGGTGGACGGCCTGGGGATGACCAATGACTACGGTACCGTGGTGGGGCAGCTGGATACCTTCCTGTTTGAAAAAATCGAGCTGATCCGCGGCGCCAACGGCCTGCTGACCGGCGTCGGCAACGCCTCAGGCACCATCAACTATGTGCGCAAGCGCCCCACCAATGAAAACGGTGGCAAGGTGGAGCTGCGCGGCGGCTCATACGGCTACAAGCGCGCCGCCGCCGACTACAACCAGGTGCTGACCGAAGATGGCAGCTGGGCCGGCCGTGTGGTGGTGGCCTATGAAGACAAGGATTCCCATATCCGCGACCTGCACGACGAGAAAGCCTCGGTCTACGGTGTGATTGACGGGCAGATCGGCGACAACGGCGTGCTGACCGCCGGTGTCACCCTGCGCAACGACAAGCAGGATTCCCCCATGTGGGGGTCGCTGACCCTCTACTACCCCGACGGCAGCATGGCGGACTTCAGTTCTTCCTCCTCTACCGCGGCGGACTGGACCTACTATGACACCGAGGCCAGAACCGCGTTTGTCGAGTACACCCACCTGCTGCCCCAGGGCTGGGAAGCCAAGTTCACCTACAACCGTCACGAGAACGACACCCGTTCCAAGCTGCTTTACGCCTACAACACCGCTGGCAACTTCATCTACGAAGACGGCAGCGGGCTTGTCGGCTGGCCTTACCTGGGGACCACCGAAAGCACCAACGACCTGCTGGATGCCAACATCAGCGGGGCTTTCAGCGCCTTCGGCCGTGAACACAGCGTGATTGCGGGTATCAGCCACTCGATGAAGGAAACCGCGTCTGGCGCCGCCAGCGTTCCCGGTGAAGACATGTTTCTCCCGCTGTCTCTGCCCTATGGCGGCGACGTTTACCCGGAACCCCGGTGGGGCGACATCGAACCCAGCACCACCGGCGAGCAGGCGCTGACTCGCGTTTACGCGGCGACGCGCTTGAGCATCACCGATGCGCTGAAGGCCATTGTGGGTATGAACTCCATCAAACTGGCGCGGGAAGGCGGATCCATTTACGGCACCGTGGTGTCCCAGACCGAATACCCGGATACGGAAGAGACCAGCCCGTACATGGGACTGACTTACGACTTCACCGACAACATCCTCGGTTACGTCTCCTATTCCGATATCTTCCAGAACCAGGACCAGACCGACATCAACAAGGTCTACCTGGACCCGATGAAGGGCGTGAACATGGAAGCCGGGGTCAAGGCCGAGTGGTTTGACAATCGCCTGCTGACCACCGTGGCGGTATTCAGTGCAGAACAGCAGGGGCTGGCCACTTATGGCGGTATGACTGCCGACGGCAGCTATTGGTATACCCCCAAGGATGTGAACTCCGAAGGCTTCGAAATCGAAGCGGTGGGCCAGGTCAGCGACAACTCGAATCTGACCGTTGGCTTTACGCGCCTCAACCTCACCGGCCCTGACGGCAACGACATCTACGAATGGGTGCCGCGCACCACCGCACTGGTCCGCTTCGATACCCAGCTGGAGTCTCTGCCGCAGCTGCGCTTGGGTGTTAATGGTCGCTGGCAGTCCGATATCGTCGGCGGCTATGCCAGACAGGACGCGTTTTTCCGCGCCGACGTGTTTGCCTCTTACGCGCTGAGCGATGCCGCCAGTGTGCGGCTCAATATCAACAACCTGTTCGATGAAAAGTATGTGGAAGGTCTGGCGTACGGCGCCATCTACGGTGCACCGCGTCACGGTCAGGTTTCGTTTGAGTACAACTTCTGACCCGGACCAGCAGCGCGAAATTATTTGACAGTAGAAAAGCCGGGCCGCCCAGGGGCGCCCGGCTTTGTCCGTAAAGTGCCTTTTTTTAAAATCGAAAATTATGAATAAGACCCTGTTCAAACTGCACAGCTGGATGGCCCTGATCGCGTTCGTTCCACTGCTGGTGATCTGCGTCACCGGTAGCATTCTGGTGTTCAAGCACGAGATCGACTCCGTACTGCTCAAAGACAGGGTGCGGGTGGACGCCGCCGGCCGCGAGCGCCTGAGCCTGGATACGCTGGCGCAATCGGTGAACGGCAACTTCCCCGATTACGAAATCGTCGGCTGGGCCCTGTTCCAGGACAAAGCGCGCGCGGACCTGGTGTACACCATGGAACGCGGCACCGACGAGTGGACCTACGCCCTGCTGGACCAGTACACCGGCGAGCCCCTGCGCCCGCCCATGGGCCTGACCCACCACCTGACCGACTGGCTGCTGGACCTGCATTACACCCTGCTGGCGGGGGACTGGGGCATGCTGGTCACCAGTATCTTTTCGATCCTGCTGTGCGGGCTCGGGATCAGCGGCTTGATTCTCTATCGCAAATTCTGGAAGAACTTTTTCACCCTGCGCTGGAACGCGCGACTGATCGTGTATTTCTCAGACCTGCACAAGATGACCGGCATCATTGGCGCGCCGGTGCTGCTGATCCTGGGCTTTACCGGCGCCTGGTGGAACATCACCCATTTCGCCTACGAGATGGAAGAACATGCGAATGGTCACGAGCACTACAAAATGGCCGAGCGCCTGTACAACGACGAACTCTCGTTGCAGGCATTGATGCTCGACGCCGGGCAGCAGCTGGACAACTTCGAGACCACCTATATCTCCTTCCCCTGGGAGCCGGGTACCAATTTCACTTTCTGGGGGGACGTGCACAGTGGCAACCCGCTGATCAGCGAGTACTCGAGTACGGTTGCGTACAACGCCCAGAGCGGTGAACACCTGGGTAATTACGATATCCGCGAGGCCACCCTGGGGGCCAAAATCGTCGACAGCTACCGCCGCCTGCACTACGGCAACTTCGCCGGCCTGGTGAGCAAGATCCTCTGGTGCGTGATTGGCCTGTCGCCGCTGCTGCTGTCGATTACCGGTATCTATATCTGGTATCAGCGCCGCGACAAGCGCCGCAATGCGCGTGAGAAGAGGCGAGAGAAGCGCCAGGCCAAGGTGGCAGCGCAGGCGGGGGCGACCGCCTGACAGCTTGTCTGTCGGTCGCCCCAATGCAGATCAATGATCGGTTAGTCCCGAGCTTTGCGCTTCTTGCGTTTTTCGGTGTTTTCTTCACATAGACCAATGATCGGCAGGTAGCGCAATACTTTCATGTCCGGATCAATCACTACATGGTCATTTGCCGACGCGGCAATGGTGATTTTTCCGTTCACCGGTTGATATACCTGAAGCTGGTCGTTGACAGACACCGGCACCGGCATAGGGAAGGGCAGGTTTTCAGGGGTTTTCCAGGTCAGGGTAATTGACTGCTCCTGCAACTGTTCTACCAGTTCCGGCAGTTCAGCCTGTTTCAGGTATACATCAAACAGCCAGTTGTAATCCTGCCCGGTCAGTCTGTTGACGATATTGATAAAATCCTGCGTATTGCGGTAACGGGGGGCAATCGGATAAGTCAGGGAGGCGGTATCGTCTGTGCCGTACAGCAATTCCCGGGTTGCCTGCCAGAACAGTTCATCGCCTATCAGCCAGCGCAGGGTGTGCAGGGTCCATCCGCCTTTGCCATAAATATCGGAGTTAAATGCCTGCTCAGAGGTGATGTCACCTTCCAGAACTATGGGCTCGCAATTCATCAGTCCCAAATAGGATTTATACATTGAGTAGTCGTACGCCGCGCTCCCAAAATGATCAAGGCTGTAAGCCGGCTGCATGTAAAGACCGAAGCCCTCATGTAACCAGGCATCATTGAGCTTTTCATGGGTAATCAGGTTGCCAAACCATTCGTGGGCCAGCTCGTGTTGCAGCAACCAGTCAAAACCATATTCATCACGTTTATATTTTTTGCCATAGGCATTGATTGTCTGGTGCTCCATGCCCAGGTGGGGCGTTTCCACAAAGCCCAGCTTCTGGTCACCCCAAGGGTAAGGGCCCAGTTGGCGTTCGTAGAATTCAATCTGATGGCGTAAATCGTTATCAATAAGCGATTGGGCCTTTTCCCTGTTTTCGTTCAGTGCCCAGAATTCAATGGGCACCTCCGTGCCATTGATGCTGGTATAGGATTGCTGGATTCTGGTGAAAGGGCCGATATTCAGGGCGATGTTGTAATCGCTCGCAGGTACAGACAGCAGCCAGTCGAACTGGGTTTTGTCGTTACCTAGCGGATGGATTCCCTGCAACACGCCATTGGTGACGGCACTCAAACCGTTGGGGACAGTAAGCCGAATGCGCATACTGTCTGCCTTGTCCGCAAAATGGTCTTTACAGGGCCAGAACAGATCACAGCCTTCACCCTGCACCGCAGTGGCAATCCATGGCTGCCCATCCTCTGTCCGTTTCCAGACAGTGCCGCCGGCCCAGGGGGCATTGACGGCAACATGAGGCTGACCGGAATAGTAAACATCCACGGTAGCTCGTTCGCCTGCGCGGAATGTTTGCCCCAGGTCAATGGTCAGAATGCCGCCCGCTCTCTGGAATCGGGAGACTTGTCCGTCTACAAGAATCTGTTCAATATCGAAGCGACTGTCCAGCTTTAACTCAACCTGTGCGCTGTCTTTGGTTAACAGGAACTCCGTGCGTGCTGTACCTTTTATGGATTTTTTACTGGGGAAAATTTCCAGGTTCAGGTCATAGGTTTTGACATCAGCCCGCTGCGCTACGTCCGACAATGTCTGTCCTGTGTCACCAATCTTAGGGTCCAGCGGTGGGGCATGTTGGCAGGCGGCAAGACTCAGCAGGGGTAACAACCCCAATATTGGGGTTTTGATAGTTTTGGCAAACTTCGCAAAACGCATCGGGCTCTCCGCATTTTTGATACAAAGTGCCTGAGGGTAATGGCAAAGCTTTATGTGGTCTACTTTCAATAGGGCCGAAACTAACCAGTGATCATTGCTGTAATCTGTGATGGCAGTCCCACGGTGCCAGCGGGCCCTCTGCTTAGAATAAGTTGGTGGCCGGTGCTGGAAATGGGGGACCGGTCCGATTGGTCGTCAGCTGATAACAGATAACACGGAGCTGCGATGCGCTGGGTAAGCCTGGCCTGTTTACTATTGATACTCGCGCACTCGGCGCACTCGGCGCACTCGGCGCACGCCGAGCCCGGGAGTTTCACCGCCGTGGAATTTGCGCCCGTGGGGGTGAGCCGCGGGCTGGATGTCAAAGTCGCGACCTCGGTACTGGTAGACCGCAACGGCTTCCTGTGGGTCGCCTCGCGGGAAGGGGTGTATCGCTACGACGGCTACCAGGCTACTGCACTCAGGGCCGGGCGCGATGGCCTCAAGGACAACGATATCCGCGCGCTGTTCGAAGACCGCGCCGGCAATATCTGGATCGCCTCCAACACCAGCGGCCTCAGCCGCTACCAACCTGCCGAAGACCGCTTCACCCATTTTCGTCACGAATCTGCCAACCCCCATTCGCTGTCCCACGAAAGTATCTATGGCATGGCGCAGGATGCCCGCGGACAACTGTGGGCGGGCAGCCAGATTGGCCTGAATCGCATAAACCCGGAAACCGGAGAGGTGACCCGGTTTTTGCACGACCCGGCACAACCGCGCTCGCTATCCCACGACTATGTCTACGACGTGCTCGCTGAACCGGTCGAGGAGGCTGTCTGGGTCGCCACCATTGGTGGCGGTATCAATCGCTGGCGCGCCGGTGCCAGCGGTTTTGACCGCTTCGACCTTGCCGAGTTAACCGCGGCCGGGGCCGAGCTGAACAGTGTGTTCGCGCTCGCCCGCTATGAACGCAATATATTGTTCGCCGGTACCCGTGCAGGCCTGGTGCAACTGGATTTCGAGCGAGGCGAAGCGCAGGTGATCGACCTCGGTGGCGACGCGCCAACGGTGGTTCCCGCACTGGAGTGGGGCCCCGAGGGGCGCCTGTGGATTGCCACCATGGCGCGGGGGGTACTGGTTTACGACCCCGCAACCGGTGCGGTGCAGCCAGCAAACCCGAAGCCACCGGGAGAAGACACACAGCTGCCGGCGCTGCCGCAACTGTCCCTGCATTTCAGTGGTGAGCGTTTGCTGGTAGGCACCTGGGGCAGCGGTGTGTATATGGCGCGCATGCACCGGGAGCACTACGGCTGGGTGCGCGCAGGCCAGGAGCCCGGCCGTTTGCGTCACCACAATGTGACGGCAGTGGCCGCCAAACCCGGGCAGTTGCCCTGGGTGGGGTCTTTTGGCGGCGGGCTGCAACCCCTGCTGTCTGGCGGACGGGCCGGAGCCGGGCCGGGCGAACCCGATGACGGCCTCCACACCGACGGTGTGCTCTCGATTCTCCCGCGCCGCGATGGTCAGGTACTGGCGGGCAGTAACCACGGGCTGTGGGTAATCGAACAGGATGGCGGCTATCGTTTGCTGAACGGGGATTCCCCGGAAGGACTGGGGGCGGGTTACGTGACTAGCCTGCTGGAAAGTGCGGGCGGCGACCTGTGGGTGGGCGTCGGGGGCAGTGGCCTGTTCCGTATGCGGGCCGGCGGTGAACGCTTTCAGCGTTACGCACACGAAGTCGGGCAGGAGTACTCCCTGAGTGGAAATTACATCACCTCCCTGCTGCAGTTACAGGACAACCTTCTGCTTGTCGGTACCCGCTCCAGCGGATTGAACCTCTGCACTATTTCACCCTGGCAGTGCCTCCAGTTCGGTCGCGAAGACGGCCTCGCCCATCACAATGTCACGGTACTGTATCGCGCCCGCGACGGTGACATCTGGGTGGGTACCGATGGTGGCGGGCTGCACCAGCTTGCGCTCAAAACCGATGGCCGTCTGCAGCTGAAACGGCACTGGAGCGAAGAAGACGGCTTGCTGAGCGCCAGCATTATGGCGGTTGTCGAAGACGATGACCGGTCCCTGTGGATAAGTTCGCGGCAGGGATTGTCGCGGTTGCAGCCGAGTGACGGGCGGTTGGTGCACCACGTTGCCGAAAGCGGCCTGCCGGTGACCCACTTCAACGCGCGGGCAGCCGCACGCGACGATCATCAGCTCTACTTCGGCGGTATCGGAGGCCTTGTCACCATTCCCGCGGGCACCGAAATGGCTCCGCGGGAGCCGACGCCCGTCCGCATGGTGGACGTGTCGCGCGCAGTTCATCGCAGCGACGGCAACGGCATTCACACCCGTCCGGCGATGGCGCTGGAAAGTATGGATATCGATTGGGGAGAAATGCTCTCGGTATCGTTCGCGGTGCTGGATTTTGCCGGCTCCCCCCATCGCTACCAATATCGGTTACAGGCGGGGGAAGCCTGGCAGTCTCTCGGCCCGCGCCGGGAGCTGACCCTGCTCGAGCTGTCCCCGGGCGAGTACCAGCTCAGCGTGCGCGGGCGCGATGTTTTTGGTAGCTGGAACGAATCGCCCGCGTTCACGCTGAATGTGATACCGCCGTTGTGGATGACGGTGTGGTTTCGCGCTGCGGCGGTGGCCGCGATGCTGGTCAGTGGTTTTGCCCTGCATCACTTGCGCATGCGCGGCCTGCGTCGGCGCAACCGCACACTGGAAAAGCTGCGCCTTGAGCGTGAACGCGCGCTGGAAAAAGCGGAGATCAGTGGCCGGGAATTGACCCAGGCCCATGCCGGGCTGCGCAACCTCACCGCGCGGTTGCAATCGGCCAAGGAAGAGCAGTGGCAACAGATTGCCCGCGAACTGCACGACGAACTGGGGCAGAACCTCACGGCGGCAAAAATCAGCCTGCAACGGGTCGGGCGCGCCGCGAATAGGGAGGAGCGCGAGCGACGCGTGGGCGACTCCGTTTCCATGCTGGATCAAATGATCGCCCAGGTGCGCAACATTTCTCTTACTTTGCGGCCGCCGCTACTGGATGAGGTGGGGCTGGTGGAAGCACTCAGGGTACATCTGGATTCGATATCCGAACGCACGGAAGTGGAGATCGTGTTGCATGTGGGAGGCGAAATTGGCCGCGTATCGGAAGACCTGCGCACCACCATATTCCGGCTTATCCAGGAGGCAGTGAGCAATGCGTTACGTCATGCGGGGTGCCAGCGCATTATGGTCAACCTCCGTGGTGACCGTGCAAATCTCACGCTGATTGTTGAAGACGACGGCTGCGGTTTCGACCCTGATCTGGTGTGGCGACGAGTACTGCGCGGTGAGCACCTGGGCCTGCTGGGTATGCTGGAGCGGGCGCGCAATGCCGGCGGCGAATTGGCCTTCGATGCCAAACCCGGAAAAGGCAGTCGCATCAGTGCGGTGATACCCCGACGGATACATTCACCGGAACCTGTGCATCTGCAAAAAGCACCCGCGTGAACATGGTGCAGGAATAACAATGATAAAACGCATACTGCTGGTAGATGATCACTCATTGATGCGCGCGGGTATTCGCGCCTTGCTGGATGAGCTCGACGGCTTCGAGGTAATCGGCGAATGTGGCAACGGCCTGGAAGCGATGGACCTGGTGCGCCGGGAAGCGCCCGACCTGCTTTTACTGGATATCTCCCTGCCGGGATTGAATGGGCTGGAAGTGGTGCAACAGGTAGGCAAGTCCTATCCGGATATACGGGTGCTGATGTTGTCAATGCACGCGGGTCCGGAGTATGTTGCCCGCGCTCTGGGTTCGGGAGCATCGGGTTACCTGCTGAAAGATTCTGCGTTCGATGAACTGGCGGCCGCGTTACAGGCGGTGTGTAGCGGGCGTGACTACCTGTGTTCCGCCATCGATAGCGCAACCGTGCAGCGCTTTATTGAGGGTGTACCGAACGGCCACTCCGCTCTTGAGATCCTGACGCCGCGGCAGCGGCAGATATTGCAGTTGATTGCGGAGGGCTGCGGGCCGAGTGAAATTGCTGCCAACTTGAAAGTCAGTGTGAAAACCGTGGAAGCCCATCGAGCGCAGCTGATGGAGCGTTTGGGAATTCATCATGTGCCGGGATTGGTGCGTTTTGCAATTCGGGTGGGGATGATTTCTTCCGAAGCCTGAACCATTCTGGTGCTCTGTGCTTTTCCGCGCCAGTTATCTGCACCATTTTTTCCTTTTCCTTTTTTCGATATGACAACCACTTCACATTAAATTGAATATCGGGGATTCCCCTATATCCCGTTATTTAATGCTCTCTTTAAGGTTGATGAGGTAATGCGCCGGATAAGCCTGAGCGGAGTTCCGCTTCGACTGCAGTTGCTGGCAACCGATCAAACATAAAGAGAGGAATGCAAAGTGTTGAGAAGACTTCTCCAGTGTCGCATGACGGCGGCCAAACTGGCGGCTGCACTTCTGGTTATGCTGTCCGTGCCCATGGCACATGCCACCAAGCTCAAAACCCAGAATCTCACCCAGTTGATCCAGAGCGCCGAGTCCATTGTCGCGGGCACCGTGACCGAGGTGACCGACGGGCTCGATGCCGCCGGTGTGCCTTTTACCGAGGTCACCATTGCCGTTGGTTCGGTGGCCAAAGGCAAGGTGAAAGAGGGGCAAGACTACACCTTCCGACAGTTTGGCCTGCTGAAGCCGCGTACCGCCGCCAACGGCCACCATATGCTGGCCATTGCACCAGAGGGCTTTCCCCGCTGGCACAAGGATGAGTATGTCGTGGCCTTCATGTACAAGAAAGCCAGCCGCACCGGCCTGCAAACCACTGCCGGTATGGCCCAGGGCAAACTGAATATGATTAATGGCACACTGGTAAACCAGTTCAATAATGTCGGCATGTTTGAAGGTGTCGAAATCAATCAGCAATTGCTGAGTGCCGAGCAGCAAAACATGATGACCGCTCCCGGTGCAGTGGACGCCACTGCATTTATGGACCTCGTTGGCCGCGCCGTTGCGGAAAACTGGATCGCTAAAGGGGAGATGAAATAATGAAACTTTCAAAACTGACAATGGCCATTGGTCTCGTGGCCGCCGCCAATGCAGTGCACGCAGCCGGTCCCCTTTACACCACAGATGCAGACAACCCGCAGCCCCTGAAGTGGGACACCAGCAAGGGGACTATCCCGGTATACACCGATGGCGGTGCTGCATTTACCCTGGATTACGACGGGGAAACCCCCTTCCTCACCATCGAGCGCGCCAATGAAATTACCGCGCATGCCTTTCGCAACTGGAGCGATGTGCCGACATCCACATTCTCCGCTGCCATCAAAGGCAGCATCGCGGAAATGACCGGTATCGAGGATGTTACCGGCGAGAATGCGACGGAGTTTTATAACAAGGAAAACGGTTACGGTTTCTGGGTGCTGTACGACACCGATGGTTCCATCCTGGAAGACTATTTCGGGGTGCCGAAAGAATCCGTACTGGGGATCGCCTTCCCCGAGTGGACCGATGAAAACAACAACATCATCGAAGCCACCGCGGTGATGAATGGTTGGAACGTGTGGGATCACGACACCGAAGGCAATCGGGTCGCCGGCGTGTTCACCCACGAATTCGGCCACGCCATCAACCTTTCCCACAGCCAGGTGAACGGTTCCATGGCATACATGAGCTACACCTACGCGCCCAATTATCCGGGTATCGAAGGTTGTGGCGTCGAGGCGGTACACCGCTACGACTACCCCGCGGCCTACGGTGCCAACAATGCCGACCCGGCCACGATCGAAACCATGTTTCCGTTTATCGATCACAGCGGCCAGGCCGGGGTGGAACAGAGCACCGTAGACCACCCGGACGATAAGGCGGCCATCTCCAATATTTATCCGACGGAAGATTACGCATCCACTACCGGCACCATTACCGGTGTCTTGCGCCTGAAAGATGGGGTAACCGAGTACAGCGGTATCAACGTGATCGCGCGCAACGTGAATGACCCCATGTTTGATGCAATCTCGGACATGACCGGCTCCGCTACGCAGGGCAAGCTCGGTCCCGACGGCCGCTTTACCATCCGCAACCTGACGCCGGGTGAGTCATACGTACTGTATCTCGAAGAAATTTCCGCAGGAGGCTACCCCACGACGCCGCAGCGCCTGGCGTCTGTCGGTGAGTACTGGAACCTGGCCGAGAGCAGCGACCCGTTGACCGACGATGCCTGTGATGCAACGCCGATCGTCGCGGAAGCCGGTGTGACCAAACAGGCGGATTTCTATTTCAACGGCTTTGAAAAAGGGGTGCAGGTGACCCCGGTAGTGGCCGCGTTTATCCGCGACCTGTCGAAGAGCGGCAAGGTTGCCGCCGGCGAAGTCGGGTCAACAGCATTTATGTGGTATCCCGATCGGGGCTTTATGGTGCTGCCGCCGGAATATTTCCCGGCCAATGGCGCCATGAGTCGCAACGGCCAGAAAATGCTGGTGCACAAAGACATGAATGGCAACGGCATTCAGGAACCGCTGATCTGGAGCGCAAAGGGCGATATCGCCCTGGGCGACCTGAACGGCAATAGCTGTGGCGGCAGTAGTTCTACCGGCCAAAAAGCCGCGAGCGGTTGGGCAATCGATGACGCCGGCAAGACGGCGGTCGGCCTCGCCTACAAAGATGTGGACGGGGATGGCTCCTGTCAGGGTTCTTTCAAGGGCGAAATCGTGCCCTGGATGTGGACCGAGAAAGGTGGCATACAAGAGCTGGATACTTCCGCGCTGGACCAGAGCCGCACCCAGTTTGTACGCGCCCACGGCATTTCCGGCAACGGCGAAGTTGTACTGGGCTCCAATTCTCACACCAAAGCGGTTGCCTGGGTGAATGGCGGTTCCCTGCTTGACCTGTCCACCGCCTATGGAGCCACCGAGGCGTACGCCGCGAGCTACGATGGCAGCAAAGTGGCTCTGTCGACCCGTGACGGTATCCAGGTGTGGAATCCCGACAAGGGCCTGGGGGCGGATGCGGTGACCAACGTGGGTTCCCTGCGCTGGTGCAAGGATCTGCCCTACGTCTACCTGGGCCGCGATTACTGCGCCCTGCTCGGTGAAGACGTCATCACCCAGGCGCTGGGCCCCGTGCCCTTGACGGTGTTCGATATGAATGATGATGGCAGTGTCATGATCGGCCGCGCCGGCAATTTCCGTCTCGGCTTGCTTGGCGGACTCTGGGTTGAAGGCGTCGGCTGGATGACCTTTGCCGACTTCCTGAAAAAACAGGGCGTGGTGGAAATGGACAAGCTGCCGCTGGACAACCCGATTTCCATCAGTGCCTCGGGCAAGGAGATCGCCGGCGGCCTGGCGGGCTCGTCTTTCTCCTGGCACATCGACCTGACGCAGGTGCATGTCTGCATGGGTGGCGTGACACAGCAAACCGGGTTCCCGGGTGGTCTGCGGGATGCGGTTGCCGCAGGGGCCGAAGTGGGGCGCTGTGAATTCCTCGATTGACCGGTAACGGTCCTTCATTGTTGCTTTCCCCGGCCTTGTGCCGGGGTTTTTTGTTTATGCGGGCAGGCAGCCTCGTTTATGCAGTGAATGGAGCGGGTTTCACCGGCAGGGAGACTCTGATAGCATCACTTTGGTATGACCAAATAATAATTTCTGCCTGACAGTGCATCGTATGAAAATTAGCCAGAATATCTTTCCGCTAGTGGCGCTCCTGACCTTGCTGGCTGGCTGCGCCGGTGACAGCAATGCTGGAGATAGCAATGCCGGTGGTAGCAAAGCCGCTGATCGCCACAAGCCCGCGCAGACCATGCAGGAGTACCGCGCACTCTCCGAGCATTTCTACGCCCTGGATCAGGAAGTGATCAAACAGGAACTGGCAGCCGCGGGACTGAAGAAAAGCTTCAAACCCAGCAAGCACAAGCTGTTCGGGTTCGATATCAAGAAGGCGGTCAGCGACCGCGAGTTTATCGCCAGCGCGGAAGGCAAGGCGCTCGCCGACAGCCTGCTCTCGTTCCAGACCCCTTCCGGTGGCTGGTCCAAGCGCACCGATATGCGTACACCGCGCCAGCCCGGCGAGCAGTTCGGGACCGAGAAAAGCTACGTTCCCACCTTCGACAACTACGCCACCAGTACCCAGTTCTGGGTGATGGTGAATGCCTGCAATGCGCACCAGGACCGCCGGTACTGCGATTCCGCCAGCCGCGCGCTGCGCTATATCCTGCTGGCCCAGTACCCCAACGGCGGCTGGCCGCAGACATTCCCGCTGCGCGGCAAGTACCACGATGACATTACCTTCAACGACGATGCCATCTCCAACCTGCTGAAGGTGGTGGCCGCCGCGGCCAATGGCGACGAGCGCCTGGCATTTGTTGCCGACGACCTGAAACTGCAGGCGAAGCGCAGCCTCGAACGCGCGCTGGATATGCTGGTGGCCACCCAGGTCGAGGTAAACGGCGAGCCCACTATCTGGGGCGCGCAGCACGATGCCGAGACCCTGGAGCCCACCTCGGCCCGCGCGTTCGAGCCGGTGGCCCTGGCCACCAGCGAAAGTGCCGACCTGGTGCTGTTCCTGATGACCCTGGAGAATCCGCCGGAAAAGCTCCGCAAAGCCATCGACCACGCGAACCAGTGGTTTGCCAGGCACCAGATTGACGGCCTGCGCTACCGCCGCGGTGACGAGCTCCCCGCGCTGGTGCCGGAAGAGGACGCGGACCCGCTGTGGGCGCGCTTTTACGATATCGACAGCGATCGCCCGGTGTTCGGCGACCGCGACGGCAAAGTGTATTTCGATATCGAGCAGGTATCGGCGGAGCGCCGCGAGGGCTACGGCTGGTATACCGAACAGCCCTACAAAGCGCTGAAGCAATACCGCAAGTGGAAGCAGTAAGCCTTGCACCCACCCGCTTCGGTCCTGAATCGATCATAAAAAACGGCCCGCCTCTATTACGAGCGCGGGCCGTTTTTATTGGCGCTGCCGCAGTGAATGGCAGCCTATGCTGGAAGCGATCAGTAGTAGCGCAGGTCCGTGGCCTTGCCGCGGAAAACCCGGTAGGAAAGTGCGGTGTAGGCCAGGATTACCGGCACCACTATCAGTGCGCCAACCAGGATGAACTGCAGGGATTCCCGCGCGCTGGCGGCGGCCCAGATATCCAGCTTGCCGGGAATGATCTCCGGGAAAAAGCTGAACGCCAGGCCGCCAAAACTCAAAATGAAAATCCCCACCACGATATAAAACGGCAGGCTGCAGTGACGGTCTGCCGCCTTCGGCAGTCGACGCAGCAGGATATCGTTGGCAATAAAACCGATAAAGCACAGGGTCGGGATCAGCAGTACGAACATCACCAGCGGGAAGGTAAACCAGCGGTCGAATACCCCCGGGTTGACCAGCGGGTTGATCACGCACACCGCCACCACGCCCAGCAGCGCGGCACGGCCGGCAGCGCGGGTCCAGGCTACCGCGCGCCGCTGAAGGTCATGTTCGGTCTTCATCACCAGCCAGGCGGCACCGATATAGGTGTAAGCGGCGGTAACTCCCAGCGCACTCAACAGGCAGAACAGCTGCGCCGGCCAGCCCTGTTCAAACCCCATCACATACTGGCCGAGCATGTAGCCCTGGGTAAGGGTGGTGAGTAGTGAGCCTAGTTTGAAGGTGCGGTCCCAGGCGAGCTTGTGGTCCACCGCCGCCTTGGCGCGGAAGTCGAACGCCACCCCGCGCATGATCAGCCCGATCAGCATGATGGCCGCGGGAAGGTACAGGTTGGTCAACACGATGCTGTGGGCTTGCGGGAAGGCGATCAGCAAAAGGCCGATGGCCAGGACCAGCCAGGTTTCATTGGCATCCCAGAAGGGGCCGATGGAAGCAATCATGGTATCGCGCTGGCGTTCGTCCGCTTCCCCCATGGGCAGCAGGATACCCACGCCCAGGTCGTAGCCGTCGAGAATGGCGTAGACCAGAACTGCCAGGCCCATCAGGCCGACAAATACCACCGGCAGCCAGTCGCCGCTGGCCATCGCTGTAAAACTGTTCATCGGTTACCTCCCGGAACTTCAACGTCGTATTGCGCAGGTGTTTGGCGGTGCAGGTTGGTGAGGCTGCCGTCGGCCACCGGTTCTTCGGTTTCGAACTCCTCCACTTTTACCGACCGCAGCGCCATAACCCTGAGGGTATGGATGTAGGCCCACATCAACACCACATAGGTCGCCAGGTAGAGCGTGAGCGAGAGCCCCACGTTGGCCGGGGCCACCGGAGTGACGGCTTCCGCGGTTCTCAATACGCCGGTTACCAGCCAGGGCTGGCGGCCCACCTCGGTGACATACCAGCCCGCCAGGGTGGCCAGCCAGCCGGAAAAGGTCATCCCCACCAGAACCTTCAACATCCAGGGGGGCAGCTCGCCGTGGCGCTGCAGCAGGTAGCAGCCAACCCACGCCACCGCCAGCATCAGCAGGCCCATGCCGACCATGATGCGAAAGCCGAAAAACAGCGGTTTTACCGGCGGGTGGTTACCCTCGAATTCGTTCAGCCCGCGAATCGTGCCATCACTTTTGTGGGTGAGGATCAGGCTCGCCATATTGGGGATGCCGATACTCAGGTGGTTGGTGCGCTGTTGTTCATCGGGAATCGCGAACAGCAGTAGCGGTGCCCCTTCTTCCGTCTCCCACACCCCTTCCATGGCGGCGATTTTTTGCGGCTGGTGTTCAAAGGTATTCAGCCCGTGCAGGTCACCCACGAAGGCCTGCACCGGTGCCAGAATGGCCGCCACCACCAGGCCGGTTTTCAATGCCAGCCGCGGTGCCTGCTTGTGGTCACCTTTTAATATGCGATAGGCGGATAGGCCGGCCACAAAAAAGGCCGCGGTCAGCCCCGAGGCAAGCAGCATATGCGCGAAGCGGTAGGGGAAGGACGGGTTGAAAATGACTTCCAGCCAGTTGCTGGCGTGCACCACGCCGTCGCGGAGTTCATAGCCCGCCGGTGTCTGCATCCAGGAGTTGAGGGCGAGAATCCAGAACGCGGACAGGGTAGTGCCGATGGCCACGATCAGGGCGGAAATGGTGTGCACCCGGCTGGAAACCCGCTTGATCCCGAACAGCATGATGCCGAGAAAGGTGGCTTCGAGGAAAAATGCCGTGAGCACTTCATAGCCCAGCAGGGGGCCGGCAATATTGCCCACCTTTTCCATAAAGCCCGGCCAGTTGGTGCCGAACTGGAACGACATGGTGAGCCCACTCACCACGCCGAGGGCAAAGGTCAGGGCAAACACCTTTACCCAGTAGCGGTAGGCCCGCATCCACACCGGGTTGCCGGTGATGTCGTAGCGCAGTTTGAAAAAGAACAGGATCCAGCAGAGGGCAATGGTGATGGTGGGAAAGAGAATATGAAAGCTGATATTGGCCGCGAACTGTATGCGCGACAGGATCAGTGTATCCAGCATGGGCACCTCGTATGACACTTCTGATTGCAGGGTATTGCAGGCCTGCCAAAGCTATTTTTTCCGGGACTTGGGTTCCTTTTTGGCGGTGATGCCGGCGCGGGATTTCAGTTCCAGCAGTTTGCTGAGGCCGGATCCCAGTTTCATCAACTTGAGCAGGTCCTTTTCATCCAGCCTGCTCAGGGTGTTGGCAAACTGGTCGAGCATTTCCAGCAGGCTGTACACCTCCTGGATTTTTTCCTGTGCCTGCGCTTCCTGCTGGTCGCGGGGGTCGCTCAGCAACAGCTGACGCAGCAGTGTCAGGGTGGGGTCGAGTTCGCGCTTGCGGCGCTCCTCGAACACGGTGCGTGCCAGGTCCCAGATGGAGCCGGCAGCGGTGAAGTAGTCCTTGCGGTCACCGGGCTGGTGATGCAGCTCGATCAGTCGCCAGGCCTGCAATTCCTTCAGGCCCATGCTGACATTGCCGCGGCTGATCTTCAGCGCTTCTGCCAGCTGGTCGGCATTCAGCGGTTCATTGTGGATGGTCAGCAGGGCAAACATCTGCCCCACGGTGCGGTTAAAGCCCCAACGGCTGCCCATTTCTCCAAAGTGCAGCACGAACGCCTGTGCCTGGCTGGAAAGTTTCATGTTTTTTGTAATTTCTTAAGTTTCAGAAATTTCTGAAAATTCTAGACAAAGATTGACCTGTGTCAACTGCTGATTGCGGATTTATTGCTGGCGCAGGCTCTGGTGGGCGCGTTCCTGCCAGTCATCGGGCACGATAAAGCCCCGGCTGACCTCCCGGTTACCGACTACCGCAGCCATGCAGAGGGGGCCGTGAGCACCGAGCTGCGCGTGTACCTTTGGAGCGGCATAAGTCACGGCTACCTGTGGCGTGCTGTGGGTGGGGGCGCAGGGAGCCAGCCAGCACTGTTTGGGCAATTGCAGCCAGTGCCAGGTTTTGTCGGCAAAGTGCTCGAGAAAGCCCTGCCAATCTGTCCACCAGCAAGCGCCTTCCTTTGGTGCCGCGTGCAATTGCTGGAAGCGACGTCCGGGCATCAGGGTCCACTGCCGTTGAATATCGATATCCTGATTTTTGAGAAGCGCGCGGGCATCTGGCTGCTCGATAATCGGAAGCTGATGGTCGCGGGTGCGCGCAAGCTTGATATCCAGGCGGTCCTTGAGGCCTGGTCCTACCCAGTAATCGTCAACCTGCAGGTAAAACTTCACCGCCACTTCCCAGTGTTCGGTGACATCGTCGGGCAGATAGCGCACTACAAAATCCAGTTCACCCAAGGTTTTGCCCTCGACGCGTATCGGAAGGTTGTGTGCAAGCAAGTGGTACTCGGGGTGGTACTTGAACGCAAATGCCCAGAGGTTTTCAAAATAAATACCCAGTCGTCGGGACTTTGCTGATTCCATGATTCCCCGCAAGTTATTTTCCAGAGAGGCACGGATTGCCGGTGCGGCAAAGAAATCTCTCAGTTCCTCGCGACGTGATCTCGGTAGCCATGGCAGGGCGGGGAGCTGGCTGATGTTTTCGGTGCCGAGGGCCCAAAGCAGATTGCACCAGTGATCTGCAAAAGTGGAAGGGAAGAGGGAGCTGTTGGTGTCAGTCATGGCTCGAGTATAGGGAATTGCCGGCGGCAGGTTAATGCCGTGCTGATACCGGGCCGCGCGCTGAATGCACTACCACTTGAAGCGGAAGCCCAGGGTGGCACTGGCCTGGTAGCTGTCCCCGGGGTTGTCGAAACTGGTGGCGTAATCCACCTCGGCGTAGAAGGAACAGCGGTCACCGCACTCGTCATAGGTTACGCCCGCGCCGACCTGCCCCCACCATTCGTCCCGCGCCTGGTAAAGCGGTACCCCGGAGACCTCCACTTCGGTTTCATCCTCGAAGTAGTAGAGCGCATTGGCAATGGCGTAGAGATTGATGCGCTCCAGCAGCAGTGTGCCGAACATGTTGGCCGGGGATTTGCGCCGGCTGACCCGCTGCTCGAAGGCGACGCCAAAGCGCGCCGCGCCGCCCTGGTTGTCCACATCCTTCATGATCACGCCGTACCCATCGCTGATATCGTCCAGCTCTTCCGCGTTGTAGGTCAGCTGCACCTGCGGCGTGAGGGCGAAGTAATCGCACAGCTTGATGGTGTGCCCGGCCTCCGCGGAAAACGAAAATCCCACCGCGTCACTGCCGCTGGCAAGATAGTAGAGCTCGTAGGACAGCAGGTCGCTGTCGTACCAGTTGAACTGGGCCTGCAGGTCTACATAGGTGCCCTGGTTACCATACCAGGTGGCGGTGCCGCCGATGCCGTAGTTCTCGGTATCGAACTGCCCGTGGCTGAAAAACGTGTCCAGCTCGGTATCCGCGTAAGAGTACTGGCCGAATAGCCCCAGGATCAGCCGCCCGCGGTACACCGAAGGGTCTACGGAAAAATCTGCCCCCAGCTGCACCAGGCCGTAGTCCTGCTGCCACCGGGCGCGTCCGCTGGAGCGGTCGGGCGCCATCTCGGTGTAGGCACCCGCGCCGCGTATCCACAGGCCGCCACCGTCGGTGGTTTGTTCCGTCGCATCGGTAAAGCAGCAGATACCGCGGTCCCGGTAGCTGGTGCCGGCCCAGAAGCGGTTGCCCACACGCTGGCGCAGGGTGCCGGGGCGATTCAGGTGGCGGATGACCTGGGCGTAGGTTTCGTACATCACCGCGCCCGGCTGCCAGCGGGGAATCAGCTCGCCGCTGTTGGCAAACGGATCCTCGATGGTAGAGCGCAGGTACCAGTCACCGTTGTCCGGATCGATCAGGGCGCTGTGGTGCAGGCTGTAGCCGTAAGCGCCACCAACGGTGGCAATGCGGCCGTCAAAGCCGACGTAGTCGCCGTCGAGGATGAAGGCGTCGGCGGGGGAATTGCCGTCGATGGCGATCACGCGGATACCGTCGCCGCTGGTCAGTGCACCGGTGCCACCAGCATTGTAAATGCGCAGGTATGTGGTGCCCGAGACATCGCCGGCGACCGTCAGCAGGTCGGCGGGGGCGCCGTCGCCGGCCAGTTGCACGTCCATCCACAGGCGTCCGTCCCGACCCAGGTAATTGCCAAAGCGACCGTCCTGGTGGGTGGCGATATTCAGGGTATTGAAGCGGTCGTCACGCAGATTGAGTGTGCCCGCATTCAGGACATTGCCGCCAATGGTGTAGTTGCGCGGTGCAAACTCCACAATGCTGCCGAAGCGCATGTCCAGGCCGAGCTGCGTGGTGCCGCTGGTTCCGCCACCGACATCGAGTTGCCCGGAAAAGATGATTCTGGAGCTGCCATTGATGATGATGCGCTCCCAGTTGGTCAGCAGGCGGCCATCGAGTTCGTGGTCCAGTTTGAACCTGAGCGTATCGATATCGCCGTCGTCGGCGGTGAGGTCGTCGCCGCCGTCCATGGCAATGTCGCCTTCATAGGCAAAGGCATCGATAACCAGGGTGTCCGAACCAGTTCCGCCGAGAATTGCATTGACGATACCCTCGTCCCAGTAAATATCGTCATCGCCGGCGCCGGTATCGAGAACGTTGAAAATAAATCCCCCGTCCAGGGTCACCTGGTCGTTGCCCTCTCCAGTATGTAGCTCGAACACGAGGCCGTCATGGATTTCGACGCTGTCGTTGCCGGCACCGGTAAAGAGCCCGCCGCCGGAGAAGTTGCCCACCTCAGATTCGCGCAGGTCCACGGTGACCCGGTCGTTACCTTCACCGGTCAGCAGGTTCCCTTCGACGGTGGCACCGTTGATGTGGATTTCATCGTCGCCGCTGCCGCTGTCGACGGTGCCGATGGTGCCGCCATTCAGGTCGAGGGTGTCGCGGCCTGCAAAGGTTTCCACATCGGCGCCGGCGGCGTCGTTGTCTGTGTCGCACAGTATCTGGTCGTCACCGGCGGTGCCGGTGTTGGAAGGGCTGCAGTCAGCGCGGGCGACCTGCGGCAAGCATAAAAAGGCGCAGAGTAAGAGTGCACCGCTTACTGCAATGGTTCTGGCTGCCAGTGGGAACTGCAGGATTTTGCGCACGTTAGCCCTCACTTTTTGCGTTATCTGTTGTGGCGAGCAGAATTTTTTGTGGGTTAGCGGAGAGTTTGAGAGGCCATCAACTTTGACAAAACTCGCGGTCGTCAGAATTCATAGGTAACCCCCAGGTTGAATGTCCAGGGATTGAATTCGATGTCGGAATAGAGGCGGTCGTAACCGGGATTGACGGGGAAGGTCACCACCGCATCGGTACTGGCATCGGTGTATATGGCCGCGGCATTGATCAGCCAGGTGCGCCCGTGGCCGAGGCGCCAGTCGAGCCCGAGCTGAGCGCTGCCTCCCCAGGAATGGCCCGCGCCGAGCTTGCCCTGACCGGCGGCAATGCCGCTGTCGATCAGGTAGTTCTGGAATTCCGCATTCAGCTCGTCGTCGTAAAAGTGCGTGTAATTGACGCCAATGCCGATATACGGCTGCCCCAGGCAGGTCTCGTCCATCCAGTACCAGTTGATGAATAGATTGGCCGAAGAAGCGGAGAAATTGCCGAAGGCGATATTGTCCCGGCCGGGGTAGCCGTGAAAATTGGTCAGGTCCAGGCTGTGGTCGGCACCGCCGATATACAGCATTTCCAGGCCCAGGTAGGACAGCGGGCGCCACACAACGGACGCATTCCAGGTGGTGTCGTCTTCCACCTCCCAGCCGGTTCGATACAGGTCCCAGTCCTGCAGTACCTGGTATTTCAGCGGGGTATTGTCATCATCGGGATAAACAAAACTCGCACCGACGCGCAGGTAAAAGCGTGTCAGGTCGAGTTCGGAAACGGGAATTTGCGCCACACAAAGCGCGGGAAACAGCAGTGCCACGGCGGCAGCCAGCTTGAGCTTTTTCATTGTTAACTCCGTTTAACTCCACACGAGTGCGTATTGTTGTTATGACGCGACTCATTCGGGGCGAAAAGCTTTTTGATGGCGGGCAATTATGAATTTATAAACTGCCGGATAAGGTTTGCAAGCACCTGTAAAAGTAGCATGGCGTGGGAATGCTGCAGGGAAATACCGCTGAGAGAGGTGGCCGCGATTTTGACAGAAAAATATCAGGGCCCCGCGGGGCCCTGAGGGAATTTATGCAGCGAGTTGACCGGATTACCAGCGACGCTTGTGCCGCAGGAAAATCAGGGTCAGCAGTAACAGCATCAGCAGCGGGCTCGCGGAGCCACCGCTGGTACTCGGGTAGGAGCGGTTGCCCTGGAATGCCGGTTGCGCGCCGTCCTGGCGGTGATCCTGTACCGGCGCAGAGCTGCGGTTCTGGCGCGCGGCGCGCTCCCGCTCAACCCGCGCCTTGTTATTGCGCTGGATGCCCTGTTGCTCAAACACCGGCTCTTCCACCACTACCAGTGAGGTGTACGGCGTCACCAGGCCGTATTCCACCGCCAGGTCCACGATGGCATCCTCGCTGTCGGCGTCGTGGCCCAGGTAATCCATCCGGTTCTGGATATCTTCGATGGTGGCATAGGCCCACAGTCGCTCCAGCTCCGGATTGCGGGTATCGCTGGCCGGGAACTGCAGGGGGGAGGTGTACTGCACCTTGCGGTCGGACACTTTGCCATCGATGGTGAGCCTGGCCGCGCCGTCGCCCCAGTAGTGCCCGAATACGATCAGCTGCTGGCCGCGGTAGAGTGAGCCGATATGCCGGGGGCTGATATCGCGCACCTTTACCCCGGAGATCTTCGGGACCCCGGAGATCTTCAGGTCGATATCCCGGTAGGCTTCGTGTTGCAGCCTGTCCGCCGCCTGCACCAGCCGCCCGGAAATGTCGTCGCTGTTGGAAATGGCCACGGCAAAGCCGTTGGAAACGCGGGCCATGCCGTCCAGCAGCGGGCGGTTGGCACTGTTGCCCATCACGAAGGTAAACAGGCGAATGTCGTGTTGCTCCAATAATTCGAGAAAGGCTTTTTTCTCGGTCACGCCCACATTGGCGACCCCGTCTGTCACCAGGATCACCGCGCTGGGGCGGTCGGCGTCCAGCCCCTGGTAGGCGGTCTTGAGACCGGCAAACAGGTTGGTGCCGCCGCTGGGCTGCAGCGACTCCAGCCGTTGCAGGTAGCGGTTCACATTGGCGTCGGTTACCGGTACAAATCCGCTGGTCAGCTCCCGGGCGGAATTGTTGAACAGCACCATGCGGAAGCGGTCCGCCGGCTGCAGTTTACCCATGCCCTTGCGCACGCCCTCCGCCAGGCTGTGATATTTGCCCGCCATGGAACCGGAAATATCCAGTACGAAAGTCCAGTCGCGGCCCTGGATTGCCGGGCCCAGGTCATCCCCCGGCGTCAGCGTCAGCATAAAGGTACCGCGGTCGCTGCCCTCGGGGTGGTAGGTCACCATATCCACCGCGCCCGGCAGGCCCTGCTGGTGGCGCCAGTACACGACGATGTCCTTGTCCAGGGTGAATGCGCTGCCGCTAGAAGGCACGGCGTTTTGCGCCTGTTCTTCCCCTGCGGCAGCAACAGTAGTGCCCGCGGTATTCGCGAAAGATGCCTTCCACTCCTGCGCGGATTGCTGCTGAATCCCGGCCTGGGGATGTGCCGGCAACAGGAACTGGTCGATGGGGTAGGAGGAGCGCATGCTCAGATTGAAGCTGAATGCCTCCTGCACATTTTCCTGATAGGTGAAAAACGCCATGCGCTCCTCGTCCACGCCGCCTTCCTCCAGCGGATAGACGTAGCGGCCGATGCCCAGGTCCGCGTGTACCGGCTGGATATATACCAGGCGGATACGCACCGCATCGTTTGGCTGCACCGGGTAAACCCGGCTGTCGAAGGTGCGGTAGTCGTCCTGCTCCGTCAGCGCCGTCCGCCTGCCCTGGGCCTTCTCCCGTTCGTACAGGGCGCGGGCCTGCTTTTTCGGCAGTACTTCACGGGTCACCGGCTTGCCGTCGATCCAGTAGGTGAACTCTCCCACCGAGGCTTTTACCGGTACCGGGAAGCTGTATACCGCCTCCAGGGCCTGGTCGTGGGGGTTGAAGAAGGTCTGGTCCACTTGGGTGATGGCATAGCCATCCTCTATCACCACGTTGACATGGTGCTCCTTGATTTCCAGTGCCGGCAGGCTGCCGTCGGCGGGGGTCAACAGGCCCGCTGCGGCTGCCAGCTGCGGTGCCAGTAAGCCCAGCAGTAAACAGGTGAGCCAGTGAATGGGGGTGCGCCATAAACGTTGCATTGTCGGTTCCTCCGGATGCCGTCTCGGGGCTGAAATAAAAAGTGCGCCGGATTTGCCGGGTTACCGGACCACCGGGACGCCGGAGTATTTAGCGGTAGGGGCTCACAATAATCACCCAAAACCGGTAAAGTCCCGATAAATGCAACTGAAAGTATTGAATAGCGATACCCTGGTGGTGAGATGAGCCAGACACAGGCACTGATGAAGACCCTCAAGCGGGAGCTCAGGGCGCGGGGCATTACCTATGCGGAAGTGGCCAGGCGGCTGCAAATGTCCGAGAGCAGTATCAAGCGCCTGCTCGGTGGCGAATCCCTGTCGCTGGCGAGGCTGGAGACCCTGTGCGAAATTGCCGGCATGGATTTCTCCGACCTGGTGCGCAAGACCGCCGAGGCCCGCAGCGGCATCACCATGCTCACGCAGGAACAGGAGCGGGAGGTCGCCGGTGACCCGCGCCTGCTACTGGTGACCGTGTGTGTGCTCAACCACTGGACCGTCGAGCAGATTCTGCAAACCTACGAACTCAGTGAACCGGAGTGTATCCAGCTGCTGGCGAGGCTGGACCGGCTAAAGCTGATCGAGCTGCTGCCGCTGAACCGCTACCGGGTGATCGTCGCTAAGGAATTCCGCTGGCTGCCGAACGGCCCGATCCAGCGCTTTTTCCAGAGCCAGGTGCAACCGGACTTCCTCGATTCCAGCTTCTCCGGCCCCGGGGAAAAAATGGTATTCCGCACCGGCATGCTGTCACGCGGGGCGAACGCGGAATTGATGAAGAAAATGGACCGGCTGCTGGAGCAGTTTGACGAGCTGCACGATGCGGACACCAGCCTTGCGCTGGATGAACGCTACGGCTCAAGCCTGATGGTGGCCCTGCGGCCGTGGGAGTTGCAGCATTTCAGCCGGCTGCGGCGGAGTGATCGGGAGAAGGTGTTTCCGGAATAATTACCCCTGCGAGCCCTGGACTTCTTGTAGACCTGAAGGTGAACTCCGGCTAGTATGACCGTCGGTGCCCACCATACTTGCACACGAGTAAAAAAAGGCCTGTTCGACCGACAACTGAAAAACTCTCTTCTGAGCCTCGCCCTCGGGAATTTAAACGTGTGTACTCGACCCGTGATGGCGTGGTTAACCAGAAAGGTTTTTCATGACTTCCAAAGAGCTTGCGTACGCCGTACAGCAATACCTCCAATCGCTCATTTCCTTCCAGTTCAAGCGTGCACATATCTACGAACTGATGGCCGCGTGCTACGGATTCAAATCTTACGCCTCCCTGGGAAAGGATATCGTCCTGTCGGACTGTATTCGTGATGACAGACAAATATCCCAGAATGGCGCGCTGCTCAAGGCACGTTGCCTGGGTCTCGGTTGTCCGGCCGACAGTGCTGATTCCTGTGTGTCCGGGCTGCTGGACTTTCTTGTCCAGCGCCAAATTGGCCCTGTCAGTATTTCCACTCTTATTGGCCTGCTTCAGGCGCACAGCCATATTTATGGTGATTACCTTGATGAGGATGATGAAGAGTTCATTCAGTTTGAACGTGAGGGCTGGCCGGGCCCGTTGCTGATCAATAGCCTGGAGATTGCGGCAAACAAAGGAAATAGTGAGGCGCATTACGCACTGGCACTGATTTTTGCGCCCTCTGAATACGAGAGCCGCCCGGTTGTTGGGGGTTCCTACTGGTACGAGCAACGGCAAATGGGGCGACTGCTTTCGGGTGCCGAAAAAGAATGGGCAGATGCCTATGAAGCACGTATCGCTCGGGACGAAAAATACGGCCTCCACCTTCGTGAAGCGGCGCGACTGGGCGACGCCCGTGCACGCCTCGACCTGGCTGAACGTTTTGCGGATCCATCATTTTTTGAGCAGAATCAATTCGATATTGATGCAGATCCCATCGCTGTGGCAGATATTGCGAAGTCTCTGGGGCGCAAAGCTGATGCCAGAGACTGGCTAACCCTCGCCGCGGAGCAGGGCGATACCGACGCTATGCTCGAGCTTATCGAGGAGCATGACCACGGTGATCTGAAGCAGTGCTGGATCTGGATGTATCTGTCACAGCTGGTGGGAAGTGATCTGTCTCAAAGTGACCACTATGCGATTAATGAAGATGGCTCTCTATATGACGATGACATTGGCGGGTCGATGTTCGTTGCGGGGAGAGATGCGGTAACGCTAAAGCCGCTTGATTCAGAGCAGGACGCCGCGGCTCGACGGGCGGCAGAAGCCTTGTTCGATCAGATTAGGGAATCATAAGCTTTCAAGCTGCCTTCTTTGGTAGTTGGCAAGTAACGCTATCCTTGGCGAACCTCGTCATGATGCGGGGTTTCGCTTTACCCTGGACGGGATTTAGCCAACGAAAACAATTGCTCTGCCTAGGTACTCAAACATCCTGTTCTCTGCCATAAAACCGTGGATTAAGGCGCGTCTTCATCGGCTATCTCGATAGTAGCCTTTTTCCTTAAGCCTGAAGGTATACCAAACAATCAAGGCGTAAAGCGCCCAGGTAAGGGCCGATGTCACCTTGATCATCGTGGCGCTTTCTGCGGGAAACTTTTGGGTAAACAGGGTGTGCACGCCTGAAACCAGGGACACGAAGAGCAGGATCAAAAATAGCCAGCGGGCAGTTGAATTACGCAGAAATAGCAGTACAGCCGCGGCTGTTGCCAAAGCCAGAGTAATAAACGCTTTTAAATAAAATAAAGCGCCGCTTGGCCTTTCAAATCCCTCTGGCAGTTCAATCGCGCCGGAGTACATCGCGTACAACTGGAATACGCCAGATACTGCGGAAACCAGGAACCAGATAAAGATTATCCAGACCCATACGGGGCGTTTTTCTGTACTGCTCAATTCTCTATTCCCTTTTACCTGCATTCATCAGCCAGATACATTTCTGAAATACAGCTCTGGCCGAATTTATTACTTGCTTGGCGACGCGCAAAAACGCAGATAGGGCAGCTTGATCTCAACCTTGCCGAACTTTTCCTTTGCCTGGTCATCATTCAGGCTCAGCGCAACAATGACATCCTGGCCTGCCACCCAATTTGCCGGCGTTGCAATCGGCACGCCGTCGGTAGCCTGGATGGCATCCAGGGCGCGCAAAATTTCAGCGAAGTTCCGCCCCACCGACATGGGGTATGACATGGTGAGGCGAATCTTTTTGTCCGGGCCAATGATGAATACAGTGCGCACGCTTGCACTGTCCGCCGCTGTGCGACCGTCGGGAAGATAGGCGTCAGCAGGCAACATATTGTAGAGCTTGGAAACCTCCAGCGAGGTGTCGTCAATAATCGGGAAATCGGCGGGCGCGCCGGCAAAGGCCTCGATATCGCGCTTCCACTTCTTGTGTTCTTCAACACTGTCTACCGATACACCAATCACCTTGGTGTTGCGCTTGGTGAATTCACTGGCAAGCTGGGCAACGGCACCGAACTCGGTTGTGCAGACTGGGGTGAAATCCTTCGGGTGGGAAAACAGGATGGCATAGCTGTCGCCGATCCACTCGTGGAACTTGAGCTTGCCGGCGGTGGAATCCACTGTGAAGTCTGGGGCGGTATCGTTTATGCGCAGGGACATGGGTAGTGATCCTTTGTTGAAATCTTAAATACGTTTAAGTCGACTGATTCTAGACCGCAAATGCCCATACTCTTTCGATCACCCAGAAGGCACTCACAGCGCCAATGGCATAGGGCGGGACTTTTTGCGCGGCACTGGGCCAGTGCTGGCGCCGGCGCAGGGCGGCAATCAGCAGCAATACCATTCCCACAAATATCAGCTGCCCCAACTCCACGCCCACATTGAAGGCTGCCAACGCCAGGGGTATTTCCGCCTGCGGCAGTCCAATCTCCGTCAGTGCGCCGGCAAAACCGAAGCCGTGCAGCAGCCCGAATGTAAAAGCCACCAGCCACGGCATGCGCCCGGTGAGTGTTGCCTTGCCTTTGAGGCCCCGCAGGATTTCAAGGGCCAGAAACAGAATGCTCAGAGCGATGGTTGCTTCCACGGGCGGGCCGGGAACGTGCACATAGCCGAGCGTCGACATACCGAGGGTAATACTGTGGGCAACGGTAAAAGCGGTGACAGTCTTTACCAGTTGACCGAAGCCGCGCACCAGGATGATCAGCGCGAGCACGAACAGCAGGTGATCGATGCCCTCCAGAATATGCTCGATTCCCAGCACGGCATAGGTGGTGAGCACGCCGAGCTTGTCCGGCTCGCGGGGGATGGTGACCGTGTTTTCCGACGGCTGTAGCAGGAAGGAATACTCGCCACCTTCGAGCAGGCGAATATTCACCAGAACATCAATCGTGGTGCTGGGGAGCTTGTCTATGGTCAGCCGGGTGCCGGGCAATTCCGTGTTGTCTTTACCGGCTGTAAGCCGGTAGTGGTAGAGCACGAACCCGTCGAGCAGGGTTTCCCGTGCATCGCTGAGTTTCAGCGCCTGATCAAAGCTTGGCGTAATATCGATGACCCTGTCGCCGCGGCTGGGCACCTTCCACAAAACATCATAGGATGCCGGCGCGGTCTCCTCGATCTGCAGATACGCCGGCCGGATCTCGTGTGCCCACAGGGTTGGGGTAACTAGCATCCAGGCGATGGCCAGCAGCCACGGGACTATTCTGCTCATTCTTCCGCAAACGAAACGTTGATTGCGCCGGGAATATCCTCGGCAGTGACCTGCACCTGATACTTCGCGAGCAGTTCCTGGTATACACGGTCCTGTGCCTTGATGCCGGACGCATATTCGTATTGCTGAGCGACAAAATCCTGCACTTGCTCGAAGTCCGGCATGGCGGGTTCCTGCTTGCGCTCGATCAGTACCAGGTGCCACCCGTACCCGGAGCGAATCGGCCCGCCCCACTTGCCGGTGGGGAGTTTGTTCAGGCCCTGTGCGAAATCCCCGCCGAAGGCATTGTCCAGTTCCTGTGTGGCAGTCAGCGGCCACTGGTTGGGTATCGAAAGTTTTTGCCGGCGCGCGGACGGGATCTCTTCGCCTTGCCTCAGCGCTGTGAGTAAGTCCTGCATCTGTTCTTCGGTCTTTTCTTCCGGCAGCAACAGTACCTGGCGGAAGGCATAGGCCTGCGGGAGCTTGAACAGGTCTTCCCGGCGGTGGAAGTACTCCCGCAGCTGTTCCTCGGTAACCGGATGCATCAACGCGCTGAGGTCGATAGCCACGGCCTCCATCTTCTGGGCCAGGCGCTTCTTGATGATCTCGTCATTGTGATCGAGGTTCATGCGCAGGGCTTCCCGATAGAACACCTCGCGACGGACATAGCGGTCGATAAGCGCCTGCACATCACCAGGGCCGGGGTCACGCTTCCATTGCAGTTTCCACAGGTTGACCAGGTGATCCAGATCCTGCTGATCAACCACGATGCGATGGTCGCTGTCCTGCTCCTGTTCAAGCCAGAAATAGGCGGCGAAAATCAACCCTCCCAGGGCCATAAAGTGCAGGAAGGGCTCGCGTATCAACCGGTTGAGCATGCAGTCATTTTCCTTGTGATCTTATCCGCGGCCTCTTTCCTGATCTCGCCTACTGCGCCTCTCACTCGTGCCTCTCACTCGTGCCTACCGGGCGTATACCAGATCGGGGACCCCCAGGCCCGCTCGACAATCTGCATCTTGGTGTCCTCCGGGAACTCAACGCCCTCGCGCAGTTCATCGTAGAGCGACCAGCGCGCGGTGGGCAGCTGCAGGACGCGCACGTAATAGTAGGCCATCTGCGACGGGTCGTAGTCGGGGTCGGTCCACACGCCCATCAGTTCCGGACTGCCTTTTTCCTTGTTGAATGCACCGGTTTTCATATCGATTGGTGCATCGACTGGGGTCACCGAGCCATCCTCCTGCAGGCGATCACCGGAGGCCACCACGTTGTAGATGGTGTCTTTCATCTCGCCATCTTCCAGCCAGCCCTTGATGATCTGGATGCGGTCGAGATTGGGGCCGATGGGGTCCTTCACGGCCCACACCAGGATCTGTGGTGCCTTTTTTTCATCACCGTCGCCACTGTAGTCGCCGCCCATGGGCACGCCCTTGGCGTAACCATCCTCGACCATGGCTTCATAGGAATCGTAGGAGGGCGCATAACCCTGGCCGGCGAAGGCGCGAACTTTCATACGTGGGCCGCTGGTGGCGAAGGTTTCTTTTGCCAGCATGGCATCCCAGATGGCGCCCCGGGTATTGCTGGTTGCCCACACGCCGGTGATGGAGCCGGGATTGGTGTCGGCCACCAGCATCTCGCCCTCCAGCACATTGTTGGCCCGATCTTTTGCTGTGCGATCCACCAGGCCGTGGCTGCCCACCTTGTAGTTGTCTTCCTCGACATTGCTTGGTGCGCCGTTGTGGTTATCGGTACCGCCGGCAAAGCCGTATTTGAACGGGTTGCTACCCAGTTCGACCTGATACTTCAGGCCCCGTGTCAGTCCGTAGCGGATGAAGTTCTGCTTCATGAACTTGCGATCACTGTAATCCTGCAGCGTGCGGGCGTTTTCAAAATCGGCAAATTCATCGTTGGGCCAGAAATCCGGAACCACCTCCGAGTTGCCCTTGACCTGCATCATTTCGATCAAGGGCTCCATGCTGGCACGGGTCTCGACATAGGACTTGGTGATCGGCTTGCCATCCATCGTTGTTTCGGGGAAATCCCTGCCCTTACTTTCATTGGCGTTGTGCGGTATGGCGAATACCTTCTTTCCGTCGTTGCGCTGGGCCTGCATCCATTTCCACAGCTCCTGCGGATCACTGCCATCATTGGCGGAAAAAGGCATGTCCGGAATGTTGGTGTCGCGGAAAAACACGTTGCGATGCACATTGGCGCCACCGGGCGCCGAGGTCCATTCGTAGGCGTGGATGGTGGTGAACTCGCCGGGCTTGTAGTGCTTTTCGGTGGCCTCGTAATTCTTTTGCCAGGAAGACTTGATGGACTCGGCCCCCTGGAAGAAGGGTGGATGCGGATCCTTGCCGGTCGCCAACGGGGTAAGCACGTACTTGTTATACAGGCCAAGTGCTTCCTTCAGGTCGGTGACGTCACGAAATTTCACGGCGAGGGGGTCGTCGTGCCCCGGTGCCCCGGGAGTCATCAGGGTATAGGTTTCACCGATAAATTCGGCGTGATCGGTGACGGCACAGAAATCCAGCGGCCGCTTGATCTTGTGCATGCTGCCATTGACCTTGACCTCCTCACCACTGGCAAAGCGGTAGGCGTCGTCCGGGGTCAAACGGTTTCCGCCAATAAAGGCATCCATGGAGACCCCGGTGTGCAGGTGGGTTTCACCGAAATAGGCGTCGCGAAGGGGGTTTTGTGGGGCGTCGCCTTCTGCATCCTGAAGAGAAGTATCGGCCGTTGTTGTCTCCGTCACTGTCTCAGCAACTGTCTCCGTTGCCGAGTCAGTTGCAGGCGCTGGTGACTCGGCTGCGGTATCGCTATCTGTTTTCTCTACCTGGTTATCACCACTTCCGGGGCTCGGCGCCGAGCGATCGTCACCGGTGCAACCAGCCATGAGCAATGAAAGCGCGATTGCGGAAGTAAGTAGGCGCATGGTGTTCCTCGATAACAGCGATTTGTATCTATTGAAAGGGATAGCAGGTTTGGGCCATTTCTGCCGGGGGGCCGGGGAGCGCGCCGCCAGTAAAGTCTTGGAGTCGACGTTCTGTGCGGTCAGGTCGACCAGGTCCGGCGGACGACAACTCAGGCCTGCCGATCGGGGTTCCTCAGGAGCGAGCCTGTTGCCGCCGGGCCGAATCGGTGTCCTGTATATCGTCAGGTATGCCACCGTCTATTCTCTGTGAATGTTTTTCTTCAAACCGACACAACCTCGTTCTCTTGCGTAGGACGCAAAGTGCGCAAGATGATACGGACATTTATCGGTCAAACGTTACTCCGCGATCGGTACCGGCTGCTGAGAACTGGCGCTGTTGCGCTGTCCCTGCTCGCGAGTGCAATCGGTTGGGCTCAGGAACCTATCCCTACGTCGCGGCTCACTTTCGAACAGGCTGTACTGAAAAGCCTGCAGAGCCATCCGCAGCTTGCGGGATACAACTATCAGCTTGAGGCGGCCACTGCACGTGCGGCGCAAGCCGGCATCAGACCACGTCCCGAGCTGGGCCTGGTGGTTGAAGATGTCGCTGGCACCGGTGACTTCAATAATATTGAAAGCGCACAGACAACGCTGGGTATCACCTGGCTGCTACAGGGCGAGTTAATTGATAAACGGATAGAGGCTGCGCGCAGTAAGACCGGGGTGATTGAGATTCAGCGTCAGATTCTGGAACTTGAGGTGGCGGCGGATACTGCACGCTATTTCCTGCAGGCAATGGCCCAGCAGGAGCGCATGGTACTGGCGCACAGTGCTGTGGAGCAGGCGCGGGATGCGCTTGTGGATATTCGGCGTCAGGTTGCTGCGGGCAAGGTGCCGCAGGCCGATGCATCCCGCGCCGAAGCGGAACTGGAGCGGCGCGCATTGGCGGCCGAGGACGTCGAGCATGAACTGGACATTGCCAAATACCGCCTGGCGGCCCAGTGGGGCGAGCGCACCCCCGGATTCGGCGCGCTCGAAGGCTCACTTGTGACGCCTGTTCCGGCCATCGATATCCCACAGCTGCGCGCCGAGGTGGCAGGCAATCCCAACCTGGCTATTTTCCTGAGCCGCGAGCGGGTAGCCGAGGCGGAAATCGCACTGGCGCGCGCAGAAGCCGGTATCCAGTGGCGTATCGATGCGGGTATCCGACGGTTAGAGTCCACAGACGATTACAGCCTGGTCGCCGGAATTGCCATCCCGCTCGGTAGCCGCGAGCGCAATCGCGACAGGGTCGCAGCGCTGATGGCCGAGCAAAACCGCTACCGCGCGGAGATGAATGCAAAAGTAATCGAGCTGGAAACCCGGGTTTATATGCTTGCTCAACAGCTACAGCACAGCCGCCACGTTGCCGAGGCGCTGTCGTTGAAAATTATCCCCAGCCTGGAGTTGGCACACTCCGATACCCGCACGGCATACCGCCAGGGCAAGTACAGTTATTACGAATTGGTAGCCGCGCAGCAGGACCTGATCGAGGCGCGCCTGTCCTTTCTCGAGGCCCAATACCGGGCGCATTTGTATCTGATCGAAATCGAAAAACTCACCGGGCTGTCCCTGATGCAGCTAAGTGAGAACGTGAAATGAAAGCCGTTGTATTTTTAAGTTTGGCCCTCGCCATCATTCTGATCTGGGGAATGGGCTACAGAACCGATGTTCCGGCGTCAGCGGCAGAAGCCGAGCAGGGGGAGCCGGATCCTGAAATGGGCCCGAACCGGGGGCGAATGTTGCGTGAGGGCGACTTCGCCGTTGAACTCGCTATCTTCGAAACTGGCGTGCCCCCAGAATTCCGCGTGTGGGTTACCGATGGCGGAAAACCGGTGGATCCGAAAAAGGTCCACCTCAAGGTCGTGCTGACCCGACTAGGAGGGAAAGAGGAGCATGTCAGCTTTGCCCCGCAGGAAAATTTTCTGCGCGGTGACACGGTGATCCACGAACCGCATTCGTTTGTTGTTTCAGTTACCGCCAGATACAACGGCAACAGCCACCACTGGCAGTACGACAGCTTCGAAGGCCGCACCCGCATTGAACCAAGTATTGCCGAGGCCATGGATATCGGTACCGGAATTGCCGGGCCCGCGGTACTGCGGGAAACCCGCAAGGCATACGGTCGCCTGGTAATGAACCCCGAGCGCGTGCGGGTTATCAGCGCGCGCTTCGACGGCACGGTGGAATCGGTCCGGGTCGGCCTGGGGGAACGGGTCAGCAAGGGCCAGCCGCTGATTGCGATCAACAGCAATGAAAACCTGAAGACCTATTCCATTACTTCCCCCATAGAAGGGGTGGTACTGCAGCGCTTGGCGAACCCGGGCGAGCAGACCGATGGTCGCGCACTGCTGACGATCGCGGACAGCAATGCCCTGCTTGCAGAGCTGGATGTTTTCCCGGCAACGCGCGCGCGTATCAAGCAGGGTGCTCCGGTTGCATTGAATATCCGCGGCCTGGATGTCCAGCTACAGGGCGTGGTGCAGCAGATCGATACCATGATCCGCCCGAACCAATCCAGCGTGGTGCGGGTGGCGCTGAACAATCCGCCCGCGGATCTCGCTCCCGGCGGCTTTGTGGCCGGAGAAATTCAGGTGGCGGAGTTCGAGGTGCCACTGGCAGTGAAGCGCTCGGGCTTGCAGGCGTACCGCGATTTCACGGTGGTGTATATCAAGATCGGCGACGAGTACGAGGTGCGTATGCTGGAACTGGGGCGTGAGGCCGGCGACTGGGTGGAAGTGCTCGGGGGACTGGAGGCCGGCGCCGAATATGTCACCGAGAACAGCTACATCATCAAGGCCGATATCGAGAAATCCGGTGCCTCGCATGATCACTAGGGCTTCGACATGCTCGAGTACCTGATCCGGAGCTCGATCCAGAACCGGGCCCTGGTGCTGGCCGTCGTGGCTCTGCTGTGCGGCATCGGCATCTGGAATTTCACCCGGCTGCCGATCGACGCGGTGCCGGACATCACCAACGTACAGGTGATGATCAATACCGAAGCCCGCGGGTATACCCCGCTGGAAGTGGAGCAGCGGGTGAGCTATCCGGTGGAAAACGCCATGGCCGGGCTGCCGAACCTGACCTATACACGTTCCCTGTCCCGTTATGGCCTGTCCCAGGTCACCGTGATTTTTGAAGATGGCACGGATATCTATTTCGCCCGCCAGCTGGTGAGTGAACGCCTTGCCGGCGCGCGCAGTGCACTGCCGGCTGGCGTGGAGCCGGAACTGGGGCCGATCGCCACCGGTCTCGGTGAGATCTTCATGTTCACGGTGGATGCGGAGCCCGGTGCCACCAGTGCCGACGGTACACCAATTACCCCCACCGACCTGCGCACCGTGCACGACTGGATTATCCGTCCGCAATTACTGCGGGTGCCCGGGGTGGTCGAGGTCAATCCCATCGGCGGCTTCAAACGGGAAATTCTCGTCGCCATCGAGCCGGAAAACCTGCTGGCGTTCGGCCTTACCCAGCAAGACCTGATCCTCGCGGTGGAAAAAAACAACCAGAACCGGGGCGTTGGCTTTATCGAGCACAGCGGCGCGCAGTGGATGCTGCGGGTGCCCGGCCAGGCGGAAACGGTGGAATCCCTCAACGACTTCCTGGTGGCGGAAGTGGATGGTGTTCCGGTGCACCTGGGGGACGTGGCGCGAATAGGTGAGGGCCGCGAGATGCGCACCGGTGCGGCCACCCAGAATGGCCGTGAAGTGGTGATGAGTACCGTGTTCATGCTGGTGGGGGAAAACAGCCGCACGGTGGCGCACGCGGTGGGCGAGAAGCTCGAGGAGATCAAGGCGAGCTTGCCGCCGGGGATTACCGCCACCGCGGTTTACGACCGCACCCGGTTGGTGGACAAAACCCTCGGCACGGTGCGCACCAACCTGCTCGAGGGCGCATTGCTGGTCATCGTCATTCTGTTCCTGCTACTGGGGAATGTGCGCGCGGCCATTCTCACCGCACTGGTGATTCCCATTGCCATGTTGATGACGGTGACCGGGATGGTGCAGACGCGGGTCAGCGCCAACCTGATGAGCCTGGGGGCACTGGATTTCGGCCTGCTGGTAGACGGCGCCATCATCATTGTGGAGAACTGCCTGCGCCGGCTGAGCCAGGCTACCCGCGAGAATGGCGAACTGGAAATGGACGAGCGGCTGGAAGTGGTTTTCCAGTCCACCCGTGAGGTGATCCGCCCGGCGATGTTCGGGGTGTTTATCATTACCGCGGTGTACCTGCCGATCTTCGCCCTCTCCGGGGTGGAAGGCAAAATGTTCCATCCGATGGCGACCACAGTGGTGATTGCGCTGCTGTCGGCGATGCTGTTGTCGGTGACCTTTGTGCCCGCATGTGTTGCGCTACTGTTTCGTAAGCCGGTGGTGGAGCGGGAAAACTGGGCGCTCAGCAAATTGCGGGATGTGTATCGCCCGCTATTGCAGTTCGCCGTCAGGCAGCGATTCCTGGTGGTGGCGGCCGCGGTGCTGCTGGTAGGGATATTCGGCTATATGGCGACCCGGCTCGGTAGCGAGTTCGTGCCCAACCTGAATGAAGGCGATATTGCCATGCACGCGCTGCGCATTCCCGGTACCTCCCTGGACCAGGCCATTGCGCTGCAGGAATCCCTGGAGGCGCGGATCAAGGAATTGCCGGAAGTGGAGCGGGTATTCGCCAAGATCGGCACTGCCGAAGTGGCGACCGATGCGGTGCCTCCAAGCGTGGCGGATAACTTCATCATCCTCAAACCGCGGGAACAGTGGCCGGACCCGGGCAAGTCCAGCGACGCACTGGTTGAGGAACTGGCGCAACTGGTGGAACCAATTCCCGGCAACCGCTACGAATTCCTGCAGCCGATCCAGATGCGCTTCAACGAATTGCTCGCCGGTGTGCGTGCCGAGCTGGCGATCAAGGTCTTCGGTGATGATTTCGCAAAGCTCGAGCAGCTGGGCAGTGCCATCGAGGCCGCTATCGGCAATGTCGACGGCATCGCGGATATCCAGCTGGAGCAGACCACCGGGCTACCCATGCTGACCATCGCACCCAACCGCTCCGCGCTCGCACAGTACGGGCTGGATGTGAATACGGTACAGGGGCAGCTGGCCACGGCCATGGGCGGCGCGGTGGCCGGGCGTTTTTACGAGGGTGACCGCAGGATCGATATCGTGGTGCGCCTGCCGGAAGCGCTGCGCCAGAACCTGGAGACCCTGGAAAAGCTACCGGTGCACCGCACCAATGGCGACTATGTCCCGCTGGAAGAAGTGGCTGCGCTGGATCTGGTAACCGGCATCAACCAGGTGTATCGCGAAAACGGCAAGCGCCGGGTGGTGGTGACCGCCAATGTGCGCGGTCGCGACCTGGGCAGTTTTGTCGCCGATGTACAGCGGGCGATTAGCGACAACGTGGAAATCCCGGCGGGTTACTGGGTGGAATACGGTGGCACCTACCAGACATTGCAGTCGGCAGCACGCAGGCTCGGGGTGGTGGTGCCAGCTACGCTGTTGCTGATTATGGGGCTGCTGTTACTCGCGCTCGCGTCGGCGCGCGATGCCCTGGTTATTTTTACCGGTGTGCCACTGGCGCTGACCGGTGGGGTGTTGTCACTGATGCTGCGCGGCATTCCGTTCTCGATTTCTGCCGCGGTGGGTTTTATCGCCCTGTCCGGTATTGCCATCCTCAACGGCCTGGTGATGGTTTCCTTCTTCCGCGACCTGCGCCACCAGGGTTACGGCCTCGACGATGCCATCATCGAAGGCGCCCTGATTCGCCTGCGTCCGGTGATCACCACGGCGCTGGTGGCGTCACTGGGGTTTGTGCCCATGGCCCTCAACACCGGCATCGGCGCGGAAGTGCAGCGCCCGCTGGCCACGGTGGTGATCGGCGGAATTATTTCGTCGACCCTGTTGACGCTTCTCGTGCTGCCGGCGCTTTACCGGATGGTGCATGGGATGGAGGCGAAAGTGGAGGAAGTGGAAACCGGTCCATCCCGAAATTACCCGTGACCTGCATCATTTTGATCCGTGGCTCCATACTGCCGCGGGGCTCTGCATAAGGCTTGCTATTCAGCTATCCATCTATTGATTTAATCCGCTATGGTCATCGGACTATTCGTGATGGCCAGTTCTTTCCGGATTTGAGTGAATGGATTAGTAAGATTTCTGGCGCTTATTTCATTTTATAGCTTTATTTTTTGTCGGTAAGTACTTGCATACATCTGAGTGTCATATGGGGGTGGGCATATTACATCGTATTACAGTTTTCTTTTTTTTCGTTGCGCTGCCTGTAATAATCCGGATCCATTTCTTACTTTTATAGATTTCATCTTCTGTTGTTCTCGGAAGTACTGATCTCAATTCATTTTAAAAAAATAATAACTCCCTATTCGGGGTGGGGTTTATGAGCCGTACGCGTAATAAAAGCTTTTTCACATTCTTTCTTACTACATCGATTTCCTCTGTTTTTTCAATTTCTGTGCTGAGCAGCCTGAGTTATGCCGAAGCGCTCGATTCGGATGCTGATGGAATGCCGGATTATTGGGAGGCCATTTATGGGCTCAATGCATATGATCCGATAGACGCTAGTCGAGACGAGGATCTTGATCTTCTCGATAACCTAGCCGAGTTCGGGCTGCAAACCAGCCCTGTGCGAGAAGATTCCGATTGGGATGGTGTCCTGGATAATGAAGATGTATGGCCGCTAGACCCGGGCAAAGCACTGGATCAGGACAGTGACGGTATCCCCGATGCCTGGGAGATCACCCGCGGCCTGGGTGAGCTTTACCCGAACGATACCACCATGGACTGGGATGGCGACGGTCTCAGTGACCCTGAAGAATATCAGGCCAATACTCGCCCCGATGTTCCCGACAGCGACCTGGACGGTGTGTTAGATGGTGAAGATGCCGCGCCGCTCGATGTCGCTTACAAATTTGACTTCGACGACGACGGCCTGCCGCAAGCCTACGAAAATCGGTATTCGTTCCTGGATGATTCTTTCCCTGACGACGCGTCATTCGATATCGACGGCGATGGCCTCAACCACCTGCAGGAATTTGCTGCTGGCACTGATCCGGAAAATCCGGATAGCGATGGCGACGGCGCCCCTGACGGTGAAGATCCCGTCGCCACCAATGCCGCCTACAGCCGCGACCTGGATCAGGATGGCCTGCCGGACGAGTGGGAACAGGCCTACGGCCTGTATGACAGCGACCCGCTGGATGCCGCCTTTGACTTCGATGGCGACGGCCTGAGCAATCTGCAGGAATACCAGCGCGGCACCAACCCGCAGGAAATGGATAGCGACCGGGATGGGGTCTATGACGGTGAAGACCGCTACCCTCTGAACCTGCGCTACCGCTTTGACCGCGACCGCGATGGAATGCCGGAAATGTGGGAGGCGGAACACGGCTTCTACGACAGCAACACCCACGATGGTGGTGGTGACCGAGATTCCGACGGCCTTCGCAGCTACCTTGAATTCGCCCTGGGTACCGATCCGGTTAACGAAGACAGCGACTACGATGGTATTCGGGACGGAGAAGACCGGTGGCCGCTGGATCCCGGCAAAGCCCTGGATCAGGACAGTGACGGTATCCCCGATGCCTGGGAAATCACCCGTGGCCTGAGTGAGTATGACTCAAATGATGCGGCGATGGACTGGGACGGTGACGGCCTCAGTAACCTAGAAGAATATCAGGCCGGCACCCGCCACGACTTCCCCGACAGCGACCGGGACGGTGTACTCGATGGTGAAGATGCAGCCGCCCTCGATGCCGCCTACAAAAACGACTTTGATAAAGATGGCCTGCCGGAAGCCTACGAAAACCGGTATCCATTCCTGGATGATGGCTACCCCGGCGATGCCACAGACGATATGGATGGTGATGGCCTCAACCATCTGCAGGAATTCACTGCGGGCACCGACCCGGAAAACCCGGATAGCGACGGCGACGGTACCTTCGATGGTGAGGATCCAGTTGCCACCAATGCCACCTACAGTCACGACCAGGATCAAGACGGCCTGCCGGGCGAGTGGGAGCAGGCCAACGGCCTGTATGACAGCGACCCGTGGGATGCCGCCTTTGACTTCGATGACGACGGCCTGAGCAACCTGCAGGAATACCTGCTTGGCACCAATCCCCAGGAGATGGACAGCGACAGGGATGGCGTCTATGACGGTGAAGACCGCTACCCACTGAACTTTCTCTACCGCTTCGACCGCGACCGCGACGGCATTCCGGAAATGTGGGAGGCGGAGCACGGCTTCAACGACAATAACACCCACGATGGTGGTGAGGACTCGGACTCCGACGGCCTGCGCAACTACCTCGAATTTGCGCTGGGCACGGACCCGCACAATAGCGATAGCGACTGGGACGGAGTTCCGGATGGTGACGATGCCTGGCCTTTAGATCCCGGCAAAGCCCAGGACCAGGACGGTGACGGTATCCCCGATGCCTGGGAAATCACCCGTGGCCTGAATGAGTTCGACTCAAACGATGCGGCGATGGATTTGGACGGTGACGGTCTCAGCAATCTCGAGGAGTATCAGGCCGGCACCCGCCACGACTTCCCAGACAGCGACCAGGACGGCGTTCTCGATGGTGAAGATGCTGTCCCCCTTGATGCCGTCTACAAAAACGACTTTGATAAAGATGGCCTGCCGGAAGCCTACGAAAACCGGTATCCATTTCTGGATGATGGCTACCCCGGCGATGCTACAGACGATATGGATGGTGATGGCCTCAACCATCTGCAGGAATTCGCCGCAGGCACGGACCCGGAAAATCCGGATAGCGATAACGACGGTGTGCTAGATGGTGAGGATCTTAAACCTGGCGACTCGCAGTACAGTCGTGATCAGGATCAAGATGGCCTGCCGGACGAGTGGGAGCAGGCCAATGGCTTGTATGACAGCGACCCGTGGGATGCCGCCTTCGACTTCGATGGCGACGGCTTGAGCAACCTGCAGGAATATCAGCGCGGCACCAACCCGCAGGAAATGGACACCGACAGGGATGGCGTCTATGACGGTGAAGACCGCTACCCACTGAACTTTCTCTACCGCTTCGACCGCGACCGCGATGGAATTCCGGAAATGTGGGAGATGGAACATGGCCTCAACGACAACAACACCCATGACGGCGGTGAGGACGCGGACTACGATGGCCTGCGCAACTACCGGGAATTTGCCCTGGGCACGGACCCGCACAATAGCGACAGCGACTCCGATGGCGAGCAGGACGGAGAAGACAACTGGCCGCTGGACCCGAGCAAAGCCCGAGATGACGATGCTGACGGTATCCCCGATGCCTGGGAAATCACCCGCGGCCTGAATGAGTTTGACTCAAACGATGCGGCGATGGATTGGGACGGTGACGGCCTCAGCAATCTCGAGGAGTATCAGGCCGGCACCCGCCACGATTTCCCCGATAGTGACCTGGACGGCGTGATTGATGGCGAAGATACTGCCCCACTTGATGCCGCCTATAAACATGACTTCGACCAGGACGGCCTGCCGGAAGCCTACGAAAACCACTATACGTTCCTGGATGATGGTTATCCTGGCGATGCCGCAGACGATATGGATGGTGACGGCCTCAGTAATCTACAGGAGTTTGTTGCGGGCACTGACCCGGAAGATCCAGACAGCGACGGCGATGGCGCCCTCGACGGTGAAGACCCTGTAGCCACCAATGCCGCCTACAGCCGAGATTTGGACCGGGACGGCCTGCCGGATGAGTGGGAACTGGCCAATGGTCTGTATGACAGCGACCCCTGGGATGCCGGCTTCGACTTCGATGGCGATGGCCTGAGCAGCCTGCAGGAATACCAGCGCGACACCAACCCGCAGGAAATGGACAGTGACATGGATGGTGTGTACGACGGTGAAGACCGCTACCCGCTGGACATGCGCTACCGCTTCGACCGCGATCGCGACGGCATTCCGGAAATGTGGGAGATGGAACACGGCCTCAACGACAACAACACCTACGATGGTGGTGAAGACTCGGATTACGACGGCCTGCGTAACTATCTTGAATTTGCCCTCGGCACCGATCCTCGCAACGAAGACAGCGACTTCGATGGCGCGCGGGATGGAGAAGACAATTGGCCGCTGGACCCGAGCAAGGCTCGAGACGACGATGCCGATGGTATGCCCAATGCCTGGGAGGAATCCCATGGCCTGAACGCATACGACCCTTCAGATGCAACCTGGGACCTCGATGGTGACGGGCTTGCGAACTTTTATGAATACCTGGCGAGCAGCCGCCCGACGGTAGCGGATACCGATGGCGACACGGTACTGGATGGCCTGGATGTTTGGCCCACTGACGCGCGCTATTACAAAGACAAGGATCGCGACGGACTGCCGGCTCTCTACGAGATGGCCAATGGTATGGATGATTCATATGCTCAGGACGCCAGTGAGGACTTCGACGGTGATGGCCTGACAAATCTGCAAGAGTTTGTTGCGGGTTCGGATCCCTCCGCTATGGACTCCGATAGTGACGGTATTATCGATGGTGAAGACTTTGCTCCGGCGGATGATCGCTATCGCCTGGATGCCGACGGTGATGGGTTGCCAAACGAATGGGAGCTCGCGAACGGGCTGAACCAGTTTGATGCCTGGGATGCCAACGACCCGTATTTCGGTGATTCGGATGGCCTGACGCCATTGCGTGAATTCGAACTGGGTACGGATCCTCACAATGATGATTCAGATGGCGATTATGCCAATGATCAAATGGATCGTTACCCTCTCAACTCCCTCTATTTCCTGGACAGCGACCGGGACTCTATGCCGGATGGCTGGGAATCCCAATACGGTTTTGATTATTTCTCCGCGCTGGATGGCAATGATGACCCCGATGGTGACGGCATCAGCAACCGCTACGAATTTGATGCGGGCAGCAACCCGCTGGTGGATGAGCTAGGGGATGCCGATGGGGATGGTATGCCGGATTATTGGGAGAACACTCACGGGCTCGATCCCTGGATCAATGATGCCGATGAGGATCACGACAAAGATGGCCTGAGCAACCTGGAAGAGTTCCAGGCCGGTACCTATGCGGACAATCCAGACAGCGACGGTGACCGGCTACCTGATGGGTTTGAGCTCGAGCACGGATTCGACCCGGCTGTGGATGACGGCACGCAAAATTCCGATCCGGATAATGACGGGCTGAATACTGGTGAGGAAGCCGCGCTTGGAACCAATCCGCTCGATGCCGACAGCGACGGTGATAGCGTGGTCGACGGTAGCGATGCATTCCCTCTGGATGAGCGCGAATCCTTCGATTCAGATGATGATGGAATTGGTAACAATGCCGATCTTGACGACGATAATGACCAACTGCCCGATACCTGGGAGCTGCAGTACGGCCTGAATCCGCTGAACCCCGCAGATGCGCTGGCTGACCTGGATGGCGATGAGCTCAGTAATTTGGACGAATTCCATCGCGGTTCCGATCCCACCAATGTCTTGGACCCGGGCAATCCATTTTTGCAGACCGAGGTATTGCCATCGGTAACAACTGACACCTGGATGACGGTAACGCTCAATCATGTGTACCAGCAGCCGGTTGTTGTGACCACGCCGTTATATGGCACCGATACTCCCCCGGTGGTGGTGCGTATTCGCAATGCTTCCGGTAACCAGTTCGACATTATGCTGCAGAGAGTGGACGGCGCCAGCGACCCCGTCAGCCTTCCCGTGCACTATATGGCTGTCGAAGCTGGTACCTATAGCCAGGCGGTGCACGGAATCACGATGGAGGCGGCGCTTTACCAATCTTCGGTGACTGACCGCAAGAGAAAATGGAATGCCGAGTCGATATCTCTCATAAACAGTTATGCTTCGCCGGTTGTATTTGGCCAGGTGATGAGCGCAAACGACAGCAACTGGTCTGTGTTCTGGAGTCGTGGGGCATCTGAAACCGAGGTGGCCAGCACTTCCGACATCCGTATCGGCAAGCATGTGGGCGAAGACACTGTATATGTTCGTGCACAGGAAACTCTCGGTTATGTGGTTATAGAGTCCGGAAGTGGAAATATCAGTGGCAGGGATTATGTTGCAGGCCTTGGCAGTGATTCTGTTAGGGGGTATGGCAACGGCAAATACAGTTACCCGTTGAGCGGGCTTTCTAGCCCTGCCACGACCATCCTGACCCAGGCGGCAATGGATGGTATAGATGGCAGCTGGGCCGTATTGCGAGATGTTACCTCTGCTACTTCAATTACCTTGTCTGTGGATGAAGACCAGATTTTACAGGCCGAGCGTTCGCATACTGCCGAGCAAGTGGGCTACCTGGTGTTTCAGTAGTGGGGCGGGGTAGTCCAGCAGAAAAAGTTTTTAGGTAATCTTTTTGCTGAGGCTTTGCCGTCTATTGTTGTTTATTCTGTAAAAATAAAAAGGCCCGTTATTTTGCGGTAACGGGCCTTTTTTATTTTGGCAATGACGGGAATTGAAAAATATTCCTAAGGTCTTGCTGTGCCTTACCAAATGGCGCATGGAAGAGAGGTGACAGAAAACGAAGAAGAGTGAAATCTCGAGGGGAAGTTCCCGTAGAATTTTGGGGTAATTCTATCAGTTCCGCGAAAATTGCCGGGTCATGATTTCGATCATGGTCGTCAATTTTTACTACTTCTATCAATACTTCAAGAATTTTTTCCAGTAAAGGGGAGAGGTGTACAGACTTTAGTGGCAAAGGAACTGGCAGATAAATTAAATGACTGGATCTATTGTGTTGTTCAGATTTGTACTAATTGTCGCTTGATGGGACTTGAATTTGTTGAAAAATGATATGTTTGAGCTAGGGTTGGCGAATCAACAATAATAAAGGGGATGTTTCATGCGCTTGGGATTGATAGCGACTTCAATTTTTTGTATGCATTTTTCCATGACACCTATTGCGAAGGAGGATAGTGGAAGAAAAGGATTAGAAACTGAAATAGAAAATCTTAAGGCAAAAATCGTAGAACTGCAGAATCAGATTAATGATATTGAGCTAATTCCTGGGCCAGAGGGCCCTCAAGGCATACAGGGGCCGCCCGGAGAAACACCTGATCTTAGTCCGCTAGTTGAAGCATTAGCAAGAATTGAGGCAAGGCTCAGTAATTCGGATTTCGATGCCGATGGCTACACACCTAACAGCGGAGATTGTGATGACTCTAATAGCGAAATTAATCCTGGTTTTGGAGATGAACCAGGTGATGAGGTAGATTCCAATTGTGATGGTGTTGATGGTATTGCCAATAATGGGGGCAGCAGCGCAGTCTACGAAGGTTTCATTGATGATATGCTGGGAGCGCATAACGGCGTGCGTGCCAATGCCATTCCGGTGCCAAATCCCCCTTTGTCGTCCTTGTCGTGGGACCCAGAGTTGGCAGCATTGGCTCAAACCCATGCAGAGAAATGCATATTCGAATTTGATACGACGTCAATATCTTCTTTGTTGATTGGACAGAACATCGCAGCTGGTGGTAACAGCGCTCTATCACTTTTTCAGCTTTGGGCGGATACCGCATCTGATTACGATTACGAAAATGACGAATGCAATGAAGGCGGATTATGTGGGTATTACACACAATTGGTTTGGCGTGATACATCCTCAATTGGCTGCGGATTATCTCTTTGCAACGAGTTTCAGGGAAGCGTCACGCCACCTGGTTTTTTTCTTGTCTGCAATTACGACAAAATCAGGCAAGTTGGACAACCGTACTGAAATGTAATAGTACCCATTCCCGCGATTTCCACCAAATTTTAAAACGGCCAGGCACTTCGCGGCATCGGGCCTTTTTAATTTTGCGGGAGTCGAAAGCTAAGTCGTACAGCCCGTGATAGCCTGGCCTTTGGCTTGTTTTTTTCTCAGCCCCGCGATAAACCCCTCCATGAGTACTAAGTGCCTACTTGCGGTGGGGCTGGGCCACCTTAAGGTGATCCGCCAGACTCTCCGGTAGAAATAACAACTTTCTTGATCTCGCCAGTGAACGGGTAAGGTGGTTTATATGCATCGGTCACCGGTTGGCCCGAGTCCTCACCGATACCAAAGGTGTCGATACCGAAGCGGGCGCCGACGGTGGCCTCCATCTTGCCGCTGGCGACGTCTTCGCCGTTGACCTTCAAAGTAATGGTGGCCGGGCCGCCGGGCTCTGTGCCCTTGTAATCGAAGTCCACCGTCACGTTGGCGTCACCAGCGGGCAAGGGTTTGCTCCCTTTCAGCGTGGTGTGTTTTTCGAAATAGTTGTAGTCGAATACGGGAACACCCTTATCCAGGTAGAGGACGATACCGGCCGCGACCCCACCTTCCGCCATGATGACGCCTTCGGTTTTGGCGCCCTCAGTGTTGAGTTCGGCAGTCATGGTCCACGAACCGTTTTTCAGTGGCGGACCGGCAACCTCGGCGATGCGTCGTGCACCGGTGTAGTAGGTGTAGGTTCCGGAGCTGGTATCGGCGCCCGGGACTGGTGGTTTAGGCAGGCCCAGCCGCGCCGAACCCCGGTCATCCAGTGGATAGACCTCTTTGTCCTTTGCTGTGTCCTCGAATTTTTTCTGTAGCTCGGCGAGCTTGTCCGGGTTCTGCTGTGCCAGGTCGTTGGCTTCCGAGAAATCTTCATCAAGGTTGTACAGCTCCCACTGGTCTTTGTCCCAGTTACCCGGCGCCAGATCCTGACGCCAGGGCAGGGTATGCTGGGCGTTGGCCTTCCAGCCGTCGGAGTACATGGAGCGGTTGCTGAATACCTCAAAATACTGGTCGGGGCGGCCTTCGAACGTCGCGTCGGTAAAGCTGGCGAGGAATGACTTGCCGGCAAGGGGCTTCTGTTCGATGCCATTGACGGTTTCCGGCATGGGGATATTCGCCGCTTCCAGAATCGTCGGCACCACGTCCACCAGGTGGAGGAACGCATCGCGCACCTGGCCATCCGGTTTAATCCTTGCAGGCCAGCTGATCACCATCGGGTTGCGGGTGCCACCGAGGTGGGAGGCCACCTGCTTGACCCACTGGAAGGGCGTATTGCCCGCCCAGGCCCAGCCAACGGGATAGTGTGGCTCCGATTCCGGACCGCCCAGTTTGTCGATATTGGCAAGGTTCTCGTCGATGGAGGTGGGGATACCGTTGAGCGCGCGGATCTCATTCAGGGTGCCATCGGGACCACCCTCGGCCGACGCGCCATTGTCGCCGGCAATATAGATGACCAGGGTGTTGTCGGCGTCGGGCAACTCCTTGACCGCGTCGAGCAGTCGGCCTACCTCGTGATCGGTAAACGCAAAGTAGCCGGCGAAGTTTTCCATCAGCTTGTTGTACAGGGTTTTCTGTTCATCACTGAGAGAATCCCACGCGGGCACCCACTCCGGACGCGGTGTCAGCTTGGTGTCGGCGGGAATGATCCCCATGTCCTTCTGTCGCTTGAACACCTGTTCCCGGTACTTTTCCCAGCCCATATCGAACTTGCCCTTGAACTGCTCGCGCCATTTGGCGGTGACGTGGTGCGGCGCGTGCATGGCGCCCGGGGCGAAGTACATGAAAAACGGTTTGTTCGGTGCCACTGATTTGGCGAACTTCATGCGCGCAATGGCCTTGTCAGTCATGTCGCTCATGAAGTGGTAACCCTCTTCCGGGGATTTATCCGGCTCTACCGGCAGGGTGTTCTCGAACAGTACCGGGTAATACTGGTGAGTTTCCCCGGCATTGAAACCGTAGAAATAATCAAAGCCCATGCCGGTGGGCCAGTGGTCGAAGGGACCGGCCACAGTGGTTTCCCAGTCCGGGGTGTTGTGGTTCTTGCCGTACCACCAGGTGCCGTAGCCGTTGCCTTTGAGGATGTCGCCGATGGTGGCGGTGCTTTTGGGGATGTAGGTGGAATAGTTGGGGAATCCGGTGGCCCACTCCATCAGGAAGCCGCTACCGGCTTCGTGGTGATTGCGGCCGGTGAGCAGTGCGGCGCGGGAAGGACCGCAGATGGCGGTGGTGTGGAAGCGGTTGTAGCGCAGTCCTTCCTCGGCCAGCTTGTCGAGGTTGGGTGTCGGGATCAGCCCGCCGAAAGTGGAGGTCTGACCGAAGCCCACGTCATCGAGCAGGATCACGATGACATTGGGTGCGCCCTCCGGCGGCATGGGGCCATCCTGCCAGTCCGGTTCCGATTCCTTGTAGGTTTTGCCGATCTTGCCCTCGAACGGGGACAAGGGGATTGGCAGGTGCTTGCGTTCTGGCCATTCGCCATTGCCACTACTGGCTGCTGACTTGGCGGCGGTTTCCGTATTCTGGTTGCCCTCCGCTGTACTTTTAGTATCCGCAGTTTCCGCAGCATCCGGGGCAGGAGCCGACACCTGGGCGGTGTTTTCTGCGGACTTGTCTTCACCGCCGCAACCGCTGATGGAAAGGCAAAGGAACAGAGCTGAAAAGAGCAAGCGCATGGGAACCTCGATCGCCGTTGTCTTTATTGCAAGCCGGAAAAAGGCCGGCGGGGGTAGGCCGAATGGATTGCGAAACGAATGTGCTAAACCAGTAAAGTGATAGCAGATATTCGCGCAAGCATTTCAGCTACCCGGGCTTCAGCGGGTATTTGAAGTTCTCGAAGCCGTCAGCGGCGTAAATGGTGGTGCCGTTAATGCAGTTGGCGGCGTCACTGGCGAGAAAGGCAATGACGTCGGCAATCTCCTCCGGTTGAGTGAACTCGTCGCGCATTTGCTCGCGCTTGATATGATCCCAGAGGCCGAGATCCTTGTACTGATGGAGCATCGGGGTATCCACACGTCCGGGCGCAACGGCGCACACGCGAATCTTGTGCGGGCCGTATTCCAGCGCGGCGCACTTGGTCATCATATCGACGGCGGCCTTGCTGACGTTGTAGGTGAAGGTCAGCTCCGACGCCATGGTGCCGTACACCGAAGATGTATTGATGATGACCCCGCCACGGCCCTGCTTCTTCATTGCTTTGCCAGCAGCGAGAATACCGTGGTAGACACCTTTCTGGTTGACCGCGGTGATACCGTCAAAGTCCTTGTCCGGATCGTGCTCGAGCAGCGGCTTGGGGAAAGCGATACCGGCGTTGTTGATGACCACATCGACCTGTCCATACTGATCGATCGCCTTGGCGATCATCGCCTCTACATCAGCATATTTTGTGACATCGACAACCGTGGTGGTCACCTCGTCACCGTAGTCCTTCTTCAGCTTGTCCAGCGATTCCCCAGAGAGGTCGACCGCAATAACGCGGGCCCCCTCATCCACAAGCTTCCTGACGATTGACTTGCCGATTCCGCCGCAGACGCCTGTGGCAACGGCTACCTTTCCCTGTAAGCGCATAATTGAGTCCTGTTGGATGATCTGCTTATCAGGTTAGGCTCTCTCCATTCATGTTCGAATAGTTGGGTGCCATTTGTGAAGGGCGGGCGTCGTTCGGTGCTGCGCTTTACCCTTTGGTAGCGATGGTGTGACTTAACCTGGGCGCCATACGCGAAAGGCATCTCGCAGTACAACATACGAGGTGTGCAGGAACACCAGGGCGACGGCGCTGGCGATCAACAGATCGGGCCAGCGCGAACCCAGCCACAGTACCAGGGCGCCGGAGAGGATTACGCCGATATTGCCGATAACGTCGTTGCGGGAGCAGAGCCATACGGAGCGCATGTTCACATCCTCGTCGCGGTGCTGCATCAGGAGAACAAAGCAGGCGAGGTTGCCGATGAGAGCACCGGTGGCGACGGCCATCATCACGCCCCCTACAGGCCTTGGCTCGCCGAACAGGCTTGCGACGATGCTTGCGATTACCGCGAGCGCAAATCCGAGCTGAATCAAACCCTTGACGAAGGCCGCGCCGGCGCGCCAGTGCATGCTTTTACCAACCACAAACAGGCTCATCCCATACACGAGCGCGTCCCCCAGGTTATCCGCGGAATCCGCGATCAGCGCCTGTGAATGTGCCAGTAGCCCGGCGGAAAGCTCGGCCATGAACATCGCAGCATTGATGGCCAGCACGATCCACAGCGTGCGCCGGCGCTTGCCGGTCTGCAGGTGCACAAGGTCTTCGGACTTTGATTCGCAACAATCGGCCATGGATCACTCCATCTGGGATATGCGGTTATTGAAAGCCCTTTGGTCTCTGGGGGCTATTGCAGTTGTTATTTGAATTCGTCCTGAGGATTCAGGCGTGGATGTGTCTCCTCGCCCCACAGCATGACCAGGGCACCGGAAAGGAACATCGCAACCGCTACAAACCAGAAACCGCTGGTTACCGCTCCGGTAGCGTTGGCGATAATCCCGAACGCCAGCGCACCGATGCCGTAGCCAAGGTCACGCCAGAAACGGTAGATGCCGATGGCAGAGCTGCGCCAGTTGGGGTGGGAAATGTCTGCCACCGCCGCACTCAGGTTGGGGTAGAGCAGTGCCATACCTAAACCGGTGACCGCGGCTGACAGAGACCACCAGATAACGTCGTGGCCAAGCAGCATCATTGCAACGCCGCCCCCGCACAACCACATGCCCCACACAATTGGTTTGAGGCGCCCGATGTGATCAGACAGGCGCCCGGTCCCAAACTGGGAACCACCCCAGACAAACCCGTAAATCCCGACAATCCAGCCGATGGCGCCAAGCCCCAGGCCTTGCTGGTACAGGTAGACCGGGTAAAACACCCAGACCAGCGCATCGACGAATTTTTCAACCAGACCGGCCTGACTGAACGCCGCCATGCGACGATCGCGCCAGCTCATGAGCGTGAACACCTCACGGGTGGTCGGTGTATTGGATATGTTCCCGGGCAAGCGGGCTTTGGGGCCAGTGGCCGCTCCACTGGCATGGCGTGCGCTTTCGGCCTTCGCCCACTCGTGCGTTTCCCGGATGGCGATGAGCGTCAGGGCAATGGCCACGCCGATGACAACGGCACCAAACACAAACAAACCCATGCGCGGACCGAGTCCAATGGCGAGATAGCCGGTCACGATACCGGCGACGGCAACGCCCACATAGCCGGAGAACTCGTTCAGGCCCATGGTCAGGCCCCGCTCATCGGCCCGGGTTATGTCCATTTTTGAGGTCTGAGTCATGGACCAGCAGAGGCCCTGATTGACGCCAAGCAATACGGTAGCCGCGACAATCCAGCCCCAGGAGGGAGCCAACAGCACCATCACCGGGATGGGAGTGGCAGCGAGCCAACCGTACAGCAGAACCTTTTTTCGCCCGATTCGTTCGGCAAGCCGGCCGGCCACAAAGTTCAGAACCCCCTTGACCAGACCAAAGGCCACCACAAACGAGGTCAGCATCAGGAAAGATCCTTTGGCAACGCCAAATTCCGATTCTGCAAGCGCCGGAACCACGGTGCGCATCATGCCGATGGTCAGACCGACCAGGAATACCTGGCCCAGCTGATGGCTGAATTGATTCAGATTCTCCCGGATGCCGTGGCGATAGTGGTCGTACGAAGTGGTGTTGGGGTCCATATTGGTCAGGCTTCTTTTTATTCTAGTGTTAGGTGGGGCCAGGCCTCGATTAGCCCGTGCGCCGCCAGTTCAATGTCTTCAGTGGTGGTTTCCCAACCCACTGATCAGGGAGCAGGCATAAATGGCGATAGATGCGCTCAAGGCACATTTCCGAGGATGTATTATTCTGCGTATCTGGACTGAGCTCCCTGACTTTAAAGGGGGGATGTGAGGGCGATGGCGGGAGTTGAAATGTTGAGATAAGTATTTGAAATATCAGGGTTTATTCCCTTGCCATATCTGAACCCCGTCAAATAACCCGTCCACCTGGGCGAGGTCCTAGGCAGAATCGCCGCAAAATAATCTTCTACTGCTGAGGCTGGGCAATTTGTTCCCTGCGGGCATGACTGTCTGGACAGGCGCCTACGGCGGACGTGCTCGGTCCTTGAGTCGAGTGCCGCTTCGCAAGATGACGTAGTCAGTATACGAAATCTGTATTTTCGCGTAAGACGTGATATCTGATATAAGACAGTACTTCGTCAGTGTTGTCCTAAGTAAAACATCGGGTTAATGGGTGAGGCTCTCGCCTTCGTTTCAATAAAGCGCGATTACCCCTAGAAGTTATTGAGAGACTGTAAGTGTATAAAGGTATCGTCGAAAAGGTAAATTCTCTCCAGCAAACCAGGTTGGAGCCCATCGCATTTGTCAATAATCGACTGAGGTATGCAGGTGGCCCCGGTACTCGCTGTGATGGGCTTTATTGGATTTATACGTCTTACACTGAGGAGGACATTTTAACGTCCCGGCCCAGTGCGAAGGCTGGATCTATAGATCTTTCAGCAATGGTCAGACGGCATTCTGCTCTTAGTAATATATGCAAGGTATCAATTGAAGGTTTCAGGCTTGTATACAACGGAATTGGCGGCATTGGACCGAAGGGGCATGGTGGCCTAAGAGAGCGCATTCTTGGTGAGTACAGAGGTGGAGATGGGACGGGCTCCTTGGCAATAAATGATAGTTCATTGAACGACCTTGCACGCTGGAGGGTTTCATACGTCCTTTGGAATGAAGTAGGGTTCGCTAGTCCTCACGAGTATCAGGCCTTTTCTGAGACTATAGAGAGACTGTGGCGGATTCATTACGGCTGGCCAATTTTGTGTAACAGGTAGCCTCTAGGCATGATTCTTTTTTGTGTCTTTTCAATGGTCGTTGACGGTGACAGCATAAGAATAGTATCTGGGCGAGTCGACCCTTGGGGGAGCTTACCTAGGGATGAAGCCTCTCAATCTCCCTATGCTTGCTCGACGCCGAGGCAAATTGGGACACGTCATAAGGTGTCAACCAAGGTGCTGGCAAAGCGGCTCAGGCCTCCGCGCTGAGATATTCCGCATACTCCCACCCCGATGGCCCGAATATTTACGCCATCAACTATTACCTTGGAGAACTCCTCTGCATTTCCAACCTCTTTCCTAGGGGGACCAGAAGAGTCGTCTATCTGTGGGTAAATAAGCGCGACCTCGTTGATTCCCGTCGCTTTAGAGAATGCTAGCGATTCGTATATATCGGCGTTTGAAATCGAGGCGGAACCGTCCTGGATGTTACCCTTATATTTCGCATCGACAATGATTTGGCGGTGACCTCCTCCAGAATTAAGTGACACGATAACATCTGGAATTACCGTTACATTTCTTCTTGCGCCTCCTGTTTCCCTTTCGCCAAGTTTATACCCAGGGTGAATAGTTACGTTTGGGCCACCTAGCCCAATACGTAGCGTCGATGAAATTAGATGTTCCCACACTTGCCAGGTGCTCATGACGTAACCTGGGGCTAGGGCAGTCCCCAAATCGTATGTCCCGCCAAGGCCACGCAAAATATCCAATGAGAGATCAAATGTTGGCTGCCATCCCCGCGACCGGCTCGGAAGTCTACGATTTTTTAGCCTGCTTGGCTGAGTTTGAATTGGAAGATGGTGCGCGGTCCGTTCTAGGCGGGCTCGAGTTTCACTATCGTTTACGTGAGGAGCTAACTGCGCTGCGGCGGACCGGATTACCGCGTTATATGGGTTTTCTCGTGTGAAGTAAGTTACTTGCTGTGAAAACCCTTCTTCATTCGGGATGACTAAATCTTCGGCATCGAAGTCACCTTCTATCGCAAAATCTTGCTGGGGTAGTCGCCGGTAAGAGCGAAGAGGTCTTCGTTGGTTCTTCCAATACATCTGCACTAAAGAGCGACCAATTAAGGTTGCGAGATCAGAACTTGAAGAAGCTGACCCCTGTAACGTCTCACTGTCAAGTAGCCGACCATGGTGCGACAATGTTGCCAGCAGAAAAAAATCTTCTCTCCAGCCCTGGGCATTGCCTAAGAACTTTGGCGCGACCTCTAGCTCTAATCTCGGCGAAAGCACTAGCAGTCCGGCAAACCCTTTGAATTGGACTTGGTCTGCAGACCATGATATTGGAATACTCTTTAAGCCAAGAATCGTACGAACGCGATCGCCTGCCAACTGTATAAGCTCTCTTGCTTGCCCGTAGGGCATCGAGTGAGTCCGGACTATATCCTCTACAAGTGCGACAGGTTCTGCATACTCGATCGCAGTAAGGCGCTGGGATTGCCGCATATTGCCCTCTAGGCGATCTTAGCTAGAGCTAAAAGTAAATCGTATATTTGATTTTCGGAAATCATGCCTGGCCCCTTAATTTGAGCTCTCGGAGTATCACCGAAAGAGTTCTCTTCTAGAACGTAAGGGTTTCCTTGAAGGCCTTTGTCAGCGTTTAGAACAATAGCCGTACCTCTTACATCTCCGAAAAAAGCCTCATCGATATGGTTCTTAATCACACGCCACGCAACAGCAACGTGTGTTAAGGCCTCATCTTTAGTTGTGGGCATGGAGCCGGTAGCCATGAGCATGCCGTGCCCGATCTGGAACTCTGGGCCGCGGCCGAGGGAGACTCTGTTGTTTATTGCAGAAAACGCCTGTACCGCGGCTTCAAGAACTTCATCTCTTGAGGAGGGGGACGTCGGTAGAGGAGACGTCGCAGCTGTAATGTTGAAGTGGTCTCGTAGCTTTTTCTCAGAAGGCTCAAGACTAAAGGGAGCCCACCTTCGCAAAAAAGCTACATCAAGAGGTTCTACAGAAACGTCTGCTTGGTTCATTGCCGCGAGAATGTAAAGCCTGGCGGGGAATGCATATTCAATTATGTCCCCGCTACTTGGGTCCAAGAGGTCAAAGAATTGTGTGCTTGGGGTGGCATTACCGCTATCGTCGAGTCGTTTTTCTGGCTCTATTGCAACTATTGCACCACCAAAAACTTGAACGGTGGGGCCTCGATTGATTTCGTCAATAATAAGCAGAGAAGCGCACCCTGGTTGCTTGGCAAATTCGCTGGCTTTGTAGAGGGTGCCCTCGGTAATTCGGAACTTTCCAGGAGTGGCACCGCTCCGAGCATCTGGAATCAGTCCAGTGAAGAAGTCCCTATGTTTACTAGATTGGTGGAGGACTGTTCGAAAAACCTTTCGGTTTGCTGCTTGATTAATATGCCCGGGCAGATTAGCGGCTGGTGTCGCGGGTATTGGCACCCCTGTTGTTGGGTTGTAGGTCGGATTGCCTGCACCAGTTTGCATGGAAAATAGTGCTGCCACTTTACTGAGGACCATTGACTTGCCCGTACCAGGAGGGCCAGAAAGCAAAACATTTTTATGTTCAGCGAGTAGTTTTAATACCTCATCTGCTTCAGACATTTGGATAGCGCCTTTTACTTACGAGATCAAGGAATGCAGATTTCGAGCCCGAGTCCAGCCATTCCTTTGCAAATTTCTTAATTGTTGGGTCCCAGTTGTCGTTTCGAAGACTGGTTTCAGTTGTGAAGTGGACCCGGATGACGCCATTTTGCTGCTGGAAAAGCATGAAGATTGACTTTCCACCATTAGGGTCATCCACGATGAGATCGTGCATATCAAGTCTTGATATCTTGGAAAAACGAGACTCATTAGGCCGGGCATTTGTGGCAGGCCAGACTTCCAGAGTCGCATGCTTCGCCGATGCAAGCTGATCCCAATGAATAGTTCCACTCAACACTTCAATAGTCGTTGTGGAACCTTTTGAAGTCCGTTTCGTAGTTTGCCTGTCTGGGAATACCTTTTCAAAAAAGGGCCAAAACTCAGATTCAGGTCGAAAGCGCAGGTCACGAGCCCCCCCACCTGTATCAGAGTCGTTTGAGAGAGCTTGAAATTTCCTACGGTCACCGCCTTCAATAATTTGAAATAAAACACGAATTACATTGAGACCGTTATTGTTCATTCTTGGTTTTCCCCAGAGCCAAAGTTGAGGCTGAAAATTCCGAGCTGAGATAAGGGATTGCCCCTATAGCCTTGGCCTCGGATAGCCTCGAAGTTAGGTGTTTGTTTGTTTTTCTAGTTCGCCGTTGCCAAGTGCTAATGAGCAGGTCAGAAGTAACAGTTGACTTTCTCTCATCGGGTAGTGCTTTTTGCTGTCTATCCAAAAGAGGGAAATCCCTTAAGATTATTTTCAGGTCATTTTCTGTGCAGCCGTATGCGTTTGCCACAATTACGTCTACTTCTGCGCGCAGCTCAGAGATTTTCCAGTAGTGGCTAACGGATAAGACCCTCTTTGAGTCAAGCTCGATTAGTTTGCGTGCGATCTTAATAAGTCGCTGTGCCGGCAAGCTGTCAATGTCGATTGCTGGGAGCCGAACGGACAAGAGCACAAAATAATTGACGGTTGTGGTAATTACTCGGCGTAATAGCCAATCAAAAGGCAGGGAATTTACAATTGCAATCCACAGCAGAAGCCTATCTTCTGAAGGGTCGTTAACAAACTCGAGCGTTGGTACCTTATTGCCACAAACGACACCGGCAGGAATGAGTGTTGCCATCATTGAGCGTTCATTTGACTGCCCGGTTATATCGCAGAATCCTATTCTCGTACGGAGCGTTCGTTCTCTAGCCTTTTCCGAGATTGCATCGCTAGGCATAAAAAATTGAGGTGAAATTTCGCTAAAGCCAGGCGGTAGGTTCTCCCATTTTGCGCTTCTGCCCTCTCCGGAAACGTAAGATTTACACCCCAGTCTAAATGGCTGGACCATTCTGCCTTCTATCAGCGGTAGGGCGTTCTTTTTTGGATTCTTCAAAAACCAAGGCCGGCTATGTGTCATGTCGACTTCGCGGCAAAAACTCGGTAGCCACGGTGAGTCAGTGTCATAAGTCTGAGGCTGCTTGGCTTGCATTTTTTTGAATAGGCGCCATTCGAGATCGCTTCGCACTTCCGGAAGAGTGAGGTCAGGTCGAAGGCTTTTAAGTGTTTTAACCGGGATGGTTACAGGTATTTCACTGCATACCTCGTCTTCGCTGGAGGTTGCGTGAGAGATGTTTACGCTCTTGATAGCTTTTGAGCCCAAAGTGGCTTTCGTATAGTTGACGAGAGTGAACTTGAAACGGGTATCAATTGCGAAGTGGCGCGCTTTATTTTCCATCACGGTGAACGTGAGCTTCTTTGATGAGTTAATGAGCTCGCTACGAAGGTTCATCGTGTTTTTTGAGCGTATTAAGCCCGCAGGTACAAGAATTGCGCCATTACCATTTGGTGCGGTCAATTTTAATAGTAGCTCGGTGAACGCGACATACAGGTCAGGCTCCCCATGAGCAAGTGTCGGATATCGATCTACTAAGGCCGTAGCATGATTAGCCTTTTTAGACTTTTCGGACTCATATCCTGTTAGTGATTGGCTGTCATAGCTAGTGCCATAGTTCCTAGTTTCTCCCTTAGATTTAATATATTCGTGGCGAGTGAGCTTAACCTTTTCCCAGGGTGGATTGGCAACAACAATGTTGAAGCCGCTAGGTGCAAGCTCAGACCAAACGTAATCATCGGCGAGAAGACTATCTTGGATTAGCCACTTAGAACGCATAGCCTTAAGAGACTCAATGTCGTCTGTCAGTGATGACAGAGAAAGGAGTGTGCCTCTTAGTGCTAAAGGTGATAAATCTGAGGCGTATACGGAGTTTTTTAGCCACTCATTAGCAAGAATTCGGTCAGATCCGCATGCAATTATCGATACTGCGGTAAGCAAGATTCCTGCTCCACATGCGGGATCAACAACCTTGATTCCTGGCTCAATATGTTCTTCCACGCTTCGGGCTAGATGAAGGGCTAGACGGAAATCAGTATGATAGGCACCATTTCGACGTTGCGTTGCTGAATCTAGTGACTCTCTAGCTAATGCGCTTAAGCAAAGCGCAGTGTGAATGCCGGTATCATCTAGCGCTTGAACTATATCTTGAGCGCCTTCAAGAAGATCTCTATTGTCAATTATGGGGGTGATCTGAAAACACTTTTGAAATTTTTTAAGGCTGAAACCGCCAATTCTGGACGCGGCAGCTTCAAGAAATTGTAAGCGTAATTCTGTTTTATCCTCACTATGTCGCTCGACAAGATCGTTGACGAGCGCGTCAACTTTAAGAAGTCGTTTTGCTTCGGTAGTTTTTGTCGATTTCATGCTGCCGCGCGACCTTTTTGTGGTCTCTTCTCAAGACAGAATAGAATTTCTCCTACTAATGAGCCTGCTTCACTTGCGGCTCTGTTCGGTCTGTATCTTCCAATCTGATCGAGCTCGCATGTCTCAACTTTGCCCAGATTTCCAAGAATATTCTCTAGCTCACTTATAGCCACATGTCCTTCTGTGCTATATGAAAGGAATATTCTTTTGGCTGGTAGAGATTGGATTAAGTTATTCAGTGCTTTTGCTGCTCGCACCTTGTAGCAAAAGTCCGATGCTTTTTCTTGCCAAGGACGAATGCCACAGACACCTTTAACTAGCGGTTCATCCCCTAGAGCGATAGTTTCTAGGATGTGGTAATAAGCAGCATATTGACGCTTTGTGTAGGGCGGATCGAGGTAGACGGTATCATCTGGAGTGCAAGATATATTAGATACATCCCCAATGGACATGCTGGCTGGCGGTGCTAATTTAGGGAGGGCTCGAGGCGTAAGCGTGAACTGATCTCGTGATTGTCTTTGCCATTTGGACAAGAAGCAGCCGTATGTACCCGCTGTGTTGGCTACACGATTTGCAGCGCCCATAACGTCGGCGATGAGGAGCTTTTCTTCTAGCTTGGTCACTAGTGATTTTTCTGCCCAAGACTCAATTACTTTTCTTACGCCGTCAATTTTTGTTGCGTTGTCTTCTGTAAAGTACATGCGGGCAACATCGCAATGATCAGCAGATGCTGGGCTGTACTCGCGATGGATAAAGCCCCTGATCGGACTGGCTTCATTCAAAGCAGAAATCGCGTTTTCATACCCAGCAAAATGGGTAAAGGCAACTTGCTCTTCGGATATCACTCGTGCAAACGACATTATCGCAGAGGAGCTTAAGTTATCATTTACTAGGACCGGCCAGCCTGCGTTAGAGGCAGCTACAGCTACAGCTCCAGTGCCAGAAAATGCATCAATAAACATGCCGCCATTGGGTTTGCCGACACGCTCTAGTATGGCGTCGACAACCCGAGCCTTTGATCCAATGTAACGGAACGACATGTAGTAATTTCTCCAACCTAAATGGATTGCACGAAACAAATCGTCAAGTGCGGAAGGCGCTTTGAGGTTATTCGGTCTTTAAGCCGGACTCTCTTTGGGCCTGTATGTTTGATTTCGCTTTTGCGAAGGCTTTTTACTCCGCCCACGTAGCTATAGAGATGCTACATTACTTAACCTCGCCGATTGAGTGCCCAGCCGCTCTCTGATAGAGAGACCAAAAAATATACAGACAGTGAGGTTCAGCTTGGTTGCTTGGGCATGACTGTTGGGTCATGCCCGGTTTGGGCTCGTAACAACCTATTCTTGCTGTAGGATAAAAGTAGCGCCTGCGTTCAACAAGGTTGAATTAAAAGCGGTTGTCGTTCCGTGGCTCGCTGTTGATGGCAAAGGTCCTAATTGAGTGGTTTTTGGTCTTCGCGAAGGTGTTTATCTCAAAGGTCAAGGGTTTTTTGAGGGCAGATTGTCGAAAGGCACTTTGGTGCTGAAACGAAGCGGCTAAAAAATGAGCAGTTCTGGGGCGCAGTGATTGTACTTATAGGGCTCGAGGAGCTGTCGTTCTTACTGTTACCTGTTAATTGGTAAGAGAGGAGGGCATTACCGCCTCCTTCTGCCCATCCTCTTACCTGGATTTTTTCCTGCTTAGCTATAAATTTCTCCCTTACAGTGCTTTAAGTTATTAGTTGTCGTAGACATGTGCGCGTCTGGTCTCGCGATATCCAGCAAGAGACAATCAGGCAATTTGATGCATCAGAATGGTTGTCTTGGGTGGAACTTGTTCGTTAGTTCGTCAGTTCGTCGATCAAGTCTTCAATACTCGACTTTGCATCTGAATTTTCTCGAAAAGCGCCAATTTGCGCATGACGACCGATCAATTCTAAATTCTTCAACTTATCCGGAAGCTTGATCTTAAGCGCTGCGGTATCCGGTTCCTCCTCTGTAGACATCTTTATTTCGAATGCGCTGATACTTCTACACCAGGAGTCCGGCCATTCTCGAATTGCTTTGAGCTTTCCTGTTTCGTCGAAGAGATCTCTCAAATCAAGCTGGTCGATTTCAAGAAGTCGCTTTAGTACGCCGTCAGCATCGGCTTGCGTGCGTCTTAGACGTTCAGCCATGGCTTCTTCAATAGCGTTCGCAATGATAGGTTTTGATAGGTTTTCGGAAGCGATTTCTTGAGCTGTATTCCTACTGTATCCGGCTCGTATCGCGGCCTGTGTTCCATTCATGTCGACAAGGAATTCTTGAACAAAAAGGGCCTGTTTGTGGGTCAGCTTCTTCATGATTGTATCCTTAGTGTGTTTATCAACTAGTTGTCTGCCGTTTGTCGGTCAGTGGGAGCGTTTAGCCTTAATTTCTCAGGGCAATACCGTGTGCCCTCAGTTTGTGAAGTAACTCATGTGCGTTCACAGAATTAGTTCCTCCGTGGGCGAGGTGTTATCCGCTTGATCTCCGGCTCTTTCTCTTGCACTCCTCTTAAAAGGCGTTACACCGTTACAAAGCCGAGCACGCGTCGCTTTCGGTGTAACATCTTCAGTGGTTTGGTGGGGGATAACATTGCCGGTTGATACACCTGAGATCCCGTCATCCGTGGCCTGTAACGGTGTAACACTTTGAGTAAGGGCTGGGGGTAGGTAGCGAGCAAAAGCATCCGCGAAATCTGCCAGCTGGTAGCCGCGTTTGTTGTCATACCCTCTACGAAATTGTCGCGGCTTTATGTCGTAGGGTTTTAACAGCTTGGATAGGCTTGGGGTGGTAATGGGTTTGCCGCCACGCCATTCGCACCAGGGTCGGTCCTCCATATCCGCCAGTGCGGTGATCAGCTCTTGAGTAAACAACCTATCCACTCCGGCGTCTTCAAAGGCTGTGTGAATGTCGCCAAGTAGCATTGTGCCCGGGTCCTGGCTTTCGTCCTGCCGGCTTTCTAGTTGAGACATGGCGTGGCGAGCTTGCAGTGGCCAATCTCCCCCCAGGCTGTCTGCAATGGCCAATAAGGGTAGCCAGTTGTCCTCTGCCCGGTCGTTGCCTATCTCCGGCACATTTGTCGATGCTGAAGAAAGTACTTTCAAGTGGTCAGTAGCCCAGCGCAGGCACTGCCGGCGGATTGGGAGACTTTGCTCCAGCAGATCAGCGGGTAGCCTCTGAACTTTTTCACTTGCCAGCTTGCGCCGCAGGGTAAGAGTGATGGATCTGTCCTTGATGGTGTCTCGAGGGGATTTGATCATGGCTATGGCCATGGGCGCCCAGGTGCTGAACCGCTTTGGCCTATGGTCGTCTCCGACTACCCGTAGTACATAGGCCATGCTTTTGCGGTGGCCGGAGTTGATGATTCCAACCATGTCGGAGTTATCTTTACTGTTCAGGAAGGTATCAGCCTCGTCGATCAGCAAAGACGGCGCCCATTCTTCCACCGCACGGAATATCGCCGCGGCTGAGGTGTTAGAGGTGGGCAGTGCCCGGTGGGCCAGGCTGGCGAGGGCGTCCATTGTGGTGGATTTGCCGCAGCGCTTTTCCGGTGAGGAGAACAGCAGCTTGGGGAATATGCTGAATGCGTTGTAGCAGTAGGTCCCCAGCGTCCACAGGGTCAGGGCTATATCCCCTCCGGTTGGGAGAATGCAGTAACGGCGGAAGGTGCCGAGTATTGCCGCTGCTAGTTGACGGCCGTCCACTTCCTCGTCCCAAGGGGCTATACCGTCCCGAACTTCCCATGCGTCGGCGGTGCTCTCGGAGTATTTCTCTGTTGCTTTGAGTTTCCTGACCATTTTATCGAGGGAAGACACTCCCACACCCAGGGTCTTGGCGGCCGCATTGCGCTGACGGGCGTATTCCAAGTCCGATAGGGTGGACAGCCGCACTATCTCGGTCTCGTCCTCGCTTCTGTTGTGCCCCTGCTCCGCAGAATGCTCGTTTTCTCCCGGATGTTGAGCCCCCTCTAGAGTCTTTCGTACTGCTTCCAGCCCTCGTAACGTTGCCAAGTCGTTGAAGTCAGTTCCTTCATCGCCGGACAGGTCGGGGAAAGCCAGCAGGGCACCTACGGTGGTAGCCGCCTCTGTGGCATTGCGGAGGCCAGGGTTGCCGTCAGTTGAGTGGTCATTATCTGCCGCAATGATGAGTTCCAGTGTCGGGTACTTTGCCCTAAGGCTCTCGGCCACTGGTTTCAGGTTGGACGCGTCAAAGGCTACGGCCACAGCCTCTCCGCTGGCCTGGTGGATGCTAGCGCCGGTGGCGTATCCCTCGCAGACGTACAGTCGCTCACGGGGTTTGCCTATGATGTGACAGCAGCCCTGTTTCTTACCGCCTGAGCGGTAGCGCTTACTCCCTTCCTTCGTGATAGTTTGCAGGCTACACAAAGTGCCATCACCGTCCCGGATTGGGACTAGCAACTGCCCGCGGAGTTGGCGCAGGCCAAAGGCGGTTACCGCCTTTGCTGCGAGGTAGGGGTGATCCGCGTCTACTTGCTGAGATGCGCTTTCCCATATCGCCTGGCTGGTTTCTCGTGCTTCTCGCTGCCGCTCCCTTTGGGCGGCTTCCCGCTGCTGTCTCGCGGTTTCCATTCGTACCCGGTGGGTTCGCAGCTCTTCCGGTGCCAGGTCACCAGTGTTCCTTGCGCACCAAGTTTCGGAGATATCTCGCTTCCAGCACCCGAAGGTGCCAGCTGGAACTTTGCCTTGGTGGAGTATGTACCATCCGTTACTGCTACCATGCTTATCTCCTTCCACATAGAAGCGATGAAGCTCGCCGTCCGCAAGCAGAGAGTTGGGAGGTGTTATGCCAGCCTCTTCCATGGCTTTTTGGAAGTCAGAAAGTATATCTTTGTTGCTCACTTGCTTCCCCCCGCACCGCGTTTCCGGCGCATGGCATGAACACACTTCCAGGCCTCCACCTGTGCTTCGGCATCGAGCCAGTAGCGGGCTACGCGGGTAGGGTGGCCTTCCCAGCCGGGTACCGTTTCATATTTAACTTGGTAGGGAATGCCTAGGCTGTGCTTTATGTCGCTCATAGTGCTGTGGAGACAGTGGTCATTCACTTCGCGTTCCGCTTCGAAGCGGTGAAGGCTGCGGCCTGTAGCTAGATAAGTAAGTACACGCTCCAGTTTGGTTGGGGCTTTGGCTTTTCTGTTATTATTGCTGGTGATAGTTGTTGTTTCGGGGCCGCTCTGTGCCGGGGCGGTTTCGATTCTTTCCATGGTTATCCCTCCCGTCCCTGAGCTTCTGCGATTAACTGTTGCTTCAGTTCCAGTAGGTAAGCGCCATCCCAACATGTGACTTTCTGCGATAGTTTAGTGCCACGTTTGGCCTTGCCGGTCTTGCACCAGTGCCACCAGGTTGACAATCCAATCGAGAAAAAACGGGCGCAGTCACGGGCCCGGTACATGGCTGATGGAGTGATCGTTTGGGTATAGTTTGAATTTGCTTGCATGTATCGACTCTTCTGTGAGTTGGCTAAGGTCGATACGGATTATTTACACTATCTGTATAAAAAATAGACGCAAAATTTCGGTTGGCTTGAGGGAGATATTTGACCCGTAAAATTCGAAGGCTATTTCAGCCGATATTTTGCGCCCTCTGGAGTAGCTTTCACGATGGCTCGGACGCGGCTCTCAGTAAGATCTTCACCAAAGAACACTTTGGCAAGACTCGCTAGGTTGTCGATTAAATTACTGCCGTATTGGTCATTAAAAAATATCGACAAATGCCTGATAAAGATTGTTAAAGAATCATTTTTTGTTGCAGTCTTAAGTGCTATCTCTTCGTGCGGCGGGTTCGAAACAAGATCGGCATGTAGTCGATCAAGGAGGGCGGCTATCGTTGGGCTCTGGCTGATGCGAGCAGGGTGTAATTCGAATTTAGGCCCCAATATGCTGTTGAGAGCTTTATCTGGAAACAGTGAAAGCGTACGCCTGTTAATGCCATAAGTTTCTAGTTTCCCAGCTAATTGCTTTGTAAGATTTAGTATCTGTTCATACTCGGCTTTACGCGCGGCAGGTGTTATTCCTTCCCATGGGCTTCGGAAGTGCAGTGCGTGATAAATCTCAAGATCCATTGAGTTAACCGCAGGATCAAGTCTAGGGTCGCCAGACTTCCTTCTTTTAAAGAGCCTCCGCCAGATCTTTTTCATTTCAGGATGCGTGCAGAGCTGTTCAAGAACGGCAAGCCTTTTCGCTAGGTTGCATGTTTCTGGTGATTGCTTAGCATCTTCCTGTGTGTTTAGCAGTGTGATGAGTACAACCGTGGGAACCCAATGAGGGTATTTCCTGGATCGCTCAATTAAATCTTGCGGAAAAAATTCAGCCCTTACAGCGTCAGAAGCAAACCAGTGCTTTTCGGGGTCAAAAATCTCCCATAATTTGCTTTCCCAGTAGCCGAACGCCTTTTCATTAATAGCTTGCTCAGCGTCGTACTCATTTTCGATCTGCGCCAGCAGTTCTTCCTCACTAACGTTTGCCATAGGTAAAACCCCCTTTACACGCATTTCTCACTATTTCATGGAGCGTTTCCAGATAACTTATGAAGCACTTCAGGTGCGAACCTTGTTGCTTCAGCTCGATCATTGCTGGGTGCCAAATTGAACGGTAATCACGTTGCCAGCACTAGTTTGTTCGCGCAGGTGCTCAAGGTAATCCGCCCATTTCTGCATCATGGCCGCACGCTGAGGTAGGTGCTTGGTGCGATTGTATGCGCGTCCCAGTGTGTCCTTCACTCCATGGGCCAGCTGATGCTCGATGTAATCCACGCGAAAGCCCAATACCTCATCTAGCAGGGTGCGGGCCATCGCGCGGAAACCATGGGCCGTCATGGTGTTGTTGTCGTAGCCGAGTGACCTGAGTGCCGTTCTGACGCCGTTATCGGATAGGGGGCGACTCAGGCCTCGGGCAGATGGGAAAACGTACTTGCCGCGGCTGGAGAGGGGCTTCAGTTCCCGCAGCAGCGCCAGGGCCTGCTCAGCTAGCGGAATAATGTGTGGTTCGCCCATTTTCATTTTCTCAGCCGGCAGCTCTATCTGGCTGGCCTCCCAGTTGATTTCCGACCACTCCAGTTTGCGCAGCTCTCCTGGCCGACAAAACAGCAGCGGGGACAGCTTGAGAGCAGTTCTTACTACTGGGGTACCCTGATACCCATCTATGGCAGCCATCAGGCGACCCACCTCTGTGGGGTCCGTGATGGCCGCCAGGTGTTTTTTCTTGGTGGGCGTGAGGGCACCGCTAAGGTCTGCGGTGGGATCGCGGTCGGCCATGCCGGTGGCCACTGCGAAGCGGAATACTTGGCTGGCTACGCGCTTTACGCGGTGAGCGGTTTCCAGGGCGCCGCGGCTCTCGATCCGGCGCAGGCAACGCAGTACTTCCGGCGCGGTGATTTCGGCAACGGGGCGTTTACCCAGGTAGGGTAGCAAGTCGCTGTCTAGGGCGCGCTGGGCTCGGTCTTTGGACGATTTTGACAGATGCGCCATCCTAGCTAAGAACCATTCTTCACTGACCGCCGCAAAGCTGTTGCGGTTAGCCTCTAGGGCGGATTCCTTGCGAGCCCGTTTCACGTCACGTGGATCTACGCCTTCGGCTACATATTGGCGCGCCTCATCACGTAATTCCCGTGCCCGCTTAAGGGTCACATCAGGGTAGAGCCCTAGCGCCATCTCAGGGCGCTTGCCGTGGAGGCGGAATCGGAATACCCAGCGCTTGGCCCCGGTGGGAGTGACCTCGACGGCTAGTCCCTTCTCGTCGGCCTCGATGTACTTTTTCTCGCGGGGCTTGAGCGCTCGTATCTTGGTGTCTGAGAGCGGCATGGCTGCGGCCTTCCTGCTGCTTTGGACGGGTTGGAGGGTGGCGGTAGGCTCAACCCGTCCATAAACCCGGCCACTTGGGGTTAGATTTGGACGGGTTAAGTTAGATCAACTGGGACGAGAAAGGCAAGAAAAAGCCCCGGAAACTCTACGTTTGCGGGGCTTTTTGAGATCGTCTTAGACGATAATTTGGTGGAGATGGCGGGAGTCGAACCCGCGTCCGTCAGCACTCTGCCAGAGGCTCTACATGCTTAGATCCATCTATTGATTTAGCCGCATACAGCCCGATGGGCAGGACGTAATTGGCGACCCTGTAAAAGTTTTAACTGATCCCCGACAGGCACGGTTCACGGCGATCCAGTTCTGTATGACAGCCAACAGCGCGGTACTGGCACCTTGCTGGAGGCCGCTAAGGGGCGAACCCTTAGTAGTGCTTTACGGGCTGCTTACGCAGCCAGTTGGGCACCGTAGTTGTCGTCGTTGGCAACTAATAAAATGCAGCTTTGGATTTACGTGATTCGCTACCCTCACGGCATGCACCCATGGTTTCGTCACCGGCGTCGAATCCAAGTCATCCCCGGAATCTACTCAGTGGACAGGCTCTGTTCACTGGTCAGTACGAAACGCATTTGCGTAAAGCCATTATACCTGAAGGTCTCGGGCCACCATAGGGTGGGGGAAACATTTTGTGACCATCCGGTACCTTTTCGGCTATTGGCGTTCAAACAGGGCGATGGACTCCACGTGGGTGGTGTGGGGGAACATGTCCATTACGCCTGCCTTACTAAGACGATAGCCGCGCTGTAAAAGTTCCGCGGTGTCCCGGGCCAGGGTGGCGGGGTTGCAGGAGACGTAGACGATCCGCTGCGCCTGGAAGTGGGCAATGTTGCGCACCACTTCCAGGGCGCCGGTGCGGGGCGGGTCCAGCAGGATTTTGTCGAAGCCGCCGCGGGCCCAGGGGCTGGTGGAGAAGTCTTCGGTCAGGTCTGCGGCCTGGAATTGCACGTTGTCGAGCTGGTTGCGCCGGGCGTTTTCGCGGCCGCGTTGGGTGAGTTCGAGGGCGCCCTCTACCCCGACTACCGTTGCCGCCCGGGTCGCCAGTGGCAGGGTGAAGTTGCCGAGGCCGCAGAACAGGTCGAGTACCCGTTCGCGGGGTTGCACGTCCAGTAGTTCCAGCGCACGGTGCACCATCTGACGGTTGATGGCGAAATTGACCTGCACGAAGTCCTGGGGATGGAACTGCAGGGTCAGGTCGAATTCCGGCAGGGTGTAGCCGAGCCGTTCCTCGCCGTCCTCGGGCCAGACCTTGTGCGGCGTGTCCTCTGCCTGCAGGTACAGCTGCCAGCCCCGCTGTTGTACGAAATCGAGCCACAGCGTCTGGTCGGTTTCCGGCAGGGGCCTGAGGTGGCGCACCACCAGTGCGGTGGTGTCCTCGCCGACGGCGACTTCGATATGGGAGATGTGCCTACCTTCGCGGCACTGTTCGATGAGCTGGTGCAGCGCGGGAATCTGGCTGGAAAAGGTCTCCGGCATCACCAGGCATTCGTGGATATTGGTGAGGTTGTTGGAGCGCTTTTCGCGGAAGCCGAGAACCAGTTGCGGCTTGTTGGCCTTTCCCTTTTTGTGTGCCTCTTTGACATAGCGCACGCCGAGCCGCGCCTTGCGGCGGTAGCCGGCAATGTCTGCGCTCAGCGGCGGCAGTATTTCGGCGGGGCTGGCAGCAGCAAAGCGTTGCAGCTGGTCCAGCAGGATCTTTTCCTTGGCGGCGATCTGCGCGTCGGGCTGCATATGCTGGATGGCGCAGCCACCGCACTGCTCGAAGTGGGGGCAGGGCGGTGCCTGGCGCTCCGGCGCGCTCTCGATAATTTCCGTGGCGATGGCGTCATCGAACTTGGCCCGCTGCGCCAGGTAGCGGATCTTGACGGTCTCCCCGGGTAGAGCGTTGTCCACGAACAGGGTCTTGCCGTCCAGGCGCGCGATGCCGCGCACTTCGTGGCTGAGTGCGTCGATGGTTACCGTGGGCGTGCTTGCCGGGGGCTTGGTTGTGCCCCTTGTTGCGCGCTTTGGCGGCACGGGTTTGCGGGATTTACTGCTGGGGAATGGTGGGCGTCTGGCTGGCATCTTTGCGGCGGCTTCCGGCGTACTCTGGGGTTATGGTAGACGAGCGGGCGGCAATGATAATCCGCAGCGGGCAGAATTGCGCGTTTATGGCCGGGATGAAAGAAGATAGGGATATTCGGGAAAGACGGCCGCGGGGCATTCCGCGGCCGGGGGGAGAGTAATCAGATAATGGTCTGAACGAACGCGGCCAGGATCAGCAGCGGGCAGACGATGCGCACGTACCAGGGCCAGATTTTCCAGAACAGGGTCCGTTCGATATGCGGGTGGCCCTCTTTCAGTTCGCTCAACAGCTGGTCCTTGCGGAAGATCCAGCCGGCGAAGATGCACAGCACTACCCCGAGCAGCGGCTGGCCGTATTCGGTGCTGATGGAGACTACCAGCCCGAACAGGCTTTCGAAATTGAAGATGATCACGCTGCTGATGGCGAAGATGACCAGGCCCATCAGCAGGGTGGCGGGGCGACGCTGCAGGCCCAGGTTCTCGATGGAGAAGGCCACCGGCACCTCCAGCATGGAGATGGAGGAGGTCAGCGAGGCGATCACCATCAGCGCGAAGAAGGCCATCGCCACGAACAGGCCGCTGGTGCCCATGGTGTCGAACAGTGCGGGCAGTACCTGCAGGATCAGGCCGGGACCGGCAATCAGGTCACCGCTGGCGGAATAAATCTGGGTGCCGGCTTCCTGGGCCACATACATGGCCGGCAGGATCAGCAGGCCGGCGGTAAACGCGATGCCGACGTCGATCAGGGTAACCAGCGCGCCCAGGCGCGGCAGGCTCTCCTGCTTGCTGAGGTAGGAGCCGTATATCAGCATGGTGCCCACACCCAGGGAGAGGGAGAAGAACGCCTGGCCCATGGCGGAGAGCAGCAGCTGCGGTGACAGCTTGCTGAAGTCCGGGATCAGGTAGGCCTCGAGTCCCTTGATGGCGCCGGGCTGGGTCAGCACATACACGATCAGCAGTAGCAGCAGGATGATCAGGGTCGGCATCAGCAGGGTGGACCAGCGCTCGATTCCCTTTTCCACACCACTGGCGATGATCAGCATGGTGAGGCCGCTGAAAATCGCGGTGAAAGTGAAGTTGCGGGAAACGCTGTCGCCGGTGAGCCATTCAGCGGTGTGCCCGGCGCCGAACAGCTGCGCGAAGGGATCCGCCAAATGGGCGACCATCCAGCCTGCGACAATGGCGTAGAAGCTGAGGATCAGGGACGCGACGACAATGCCCGAGAAGCCGGCAATGGTACCGACACCCTTGCTGACCGGGCCGGTGGCAATGCCGCGCAGGGCCTGCACCATGTTGCGGCGCGCGTGGCGGCCGAGGGTGAGTTCCGCCATCAGTACCGGGTAGGCGAGCAAGAATGCCATTACCAGGTAGAAAATCACAAAGGCGGCACCGCCGTTGGCGGCCACATTGGTGGGGAAACCCCAGATATTGCCGAGACCGACGGCAGAGCCGGCAGCGGCCATCAGGAAGCCGAGGTTGGAGCTGAACTGTCCTCGCGGAGCACTCATGATAAATCCTGTAATTATTCTTCTGTAAAAGGTTGCGTCGCGGGCGCCTGCAGGCAGGCGCCGGGGAAAACCACTATCAGCGGTTGTCGCTGCGCATCAGGCGCTGCTTCTGACGGTTCCAGTCCTTTTCCCGCTCGGTCTCACGCTTGTCGTGTGAGGCCTTGCCCTTTGCCAGCGCGATCTCGCACTTGATCAGGTGCTTTTTCCAGTAGAGCGCGGTACACACGCAGGCGTAGCCCTTCTGGTTGACCGCCGCCACCAGTTTGGCGATCTCGCGCTTGTTCAGCAGCAGGCGGCGGGTGCGGTCGGGCTCGGTGACAAAGTGGGTCGAGGCGCTGGCCAGCGGCTGGATGCGCGCACCCAGCAGCCAGGCCTGGCCGTCCTTGAACAGCACGTAACTGTCGGTGAGCTGGGCCTTGCCCTCGCGGCAGGATTTCACTTCCCAGCCCTGTAATTCCAGGCCCGCCTCGAACTTCTCTTCGATAAAGTAATCGTGCTTTGCCTTCTTGTTGAGGGCAATGGTGTTCGAGGATGGGGCCTTTTTCTTCTTCGCCATGAATACAACTTAAATGAAATTGAACAGGCTCGTATCGAAAAACTTCAGCAGCACTGTGTTGATGAATACGAGCAACAGAATCGCGGGGATAAAGGTTCCAAGTGAGAAGTTGACGTACTTCTGCGACAGGGAGCCGGCAAAGCTCTCGTCGCCCACCTGGAGCTCAGCGTCAAAGTTGGCCCGCTTCCACTTGTAGATCACGAAGATACACACCAGCAGGCCATTGAGGGGCAATATGGTGTCGTAAAACAGGATTTCTACCAAGTCGAAAAAGGATTTTTCACTGCCGGCGAGGGTGACGAAGTGGGTCAACCAGCCCGCCATGCCGAAGGACATGGCGCAGCCCACCGCCAGCACCAGTTGCACCGCGGCGATGGTGTAGATGGCCTTCTTGCGCGACATGCCGCGCTCGTCGCGCAGGGTGGCTACCGGTACCTCGATGATGGAAACCAGTGAGGTCAGCGCAGCGATAAACACCAGGAAAAAGAACGCGGCGGCGAAGATGCTTGCGCCCGCATAGCCGATGCTGTCCTGCAGTGACAGGAAGATTTTCGGCAGGAACAGGAAGATCATGCCGGCGGAAGAGTCGCTCAGGGTGGCAGTGTCGATATGCGGGTTGAAGTGGAAAATACTCGGCAGGATCAGCAGGCCGGCGGTGAAGGCCACCAGGGTATCGGTAACGGCCACCGCGCGGGCGGAACCGGGTACCGAGTCGCGTCTCTTCATGTAGGAACCGTAGGTGATCATGATCCCCATACCCAGCGACAGGGAGAAGAAGGCCTGAGACATGGCCTTGCTGATCACTTCAGAGCTCAGTTTCGACATGTCCGGGACCAGGTAGTACTTCACACCCAGCATGGCGTTTTCGCGGGTCAGCACGAACAGCACCAGCGCCACCAGCATCACAAACAGCATCGGCATCAGGGTTTTGGCCGCGCGCTCGATACCGTCCCTGACCCCCATGGAAAGCACCCCGTTGATGATCAGCATCAGCGCAATGAGGTAGAAGAACACGGACTTGGAATTGATAAACTCGCCGAAGTAGGCTTCGGTGGTCAGCAGGTCCAGGTTGCCCTTCAGGGTCTCTACCAGGTAGCCGAGGATCCACACGGTTACCACCATGTAAAACACCGCGATCATGAACGGCGTGATCAGGGCCATCCAGCCGGGAATCCGCCACAGGTGTGAACCGCCGGACAGCTGGCGGTAGGCACCCACCGGGTCCTTGTCGGACTTACGTCCCAGCGCCAGCTCGGCCATCATCACCGGCAGGCAGATGAAAAACACAAACAGGGCATACACCACCAGAAACGCACCGCCACCACTTTTGGTGGCCGCCACCGGGAAGGAAACCAGGTTGCCGATACCGACGGCGGAGCCGGCGGCGGCCAGGATGAACCCGAGACGGGAGCCAAAATGTTCTCTTGCTGCGGACATAATCTTCTCGCTTGCCTGTTATTCTTGTCGCCAGAACGATTGTTGTGGCTGCGGGACCGAGAGGTTACCGCGGCGCCGATAAAGGTGCCGATTGTTGCAGGAATTACCCGCCTTGAGTAGCGTCAGTGGCCAAAATCGCCCGGTTACCCACAAGATAGGCAAGATAGAGACGGTTGTCGGGCAAGGTTTGATCAATGACGAATATTGAACGCAGCGCGCTGGTAATGTTCAGCGCAGAGCAGATGTTTGACCTGGTAAACGATGTTGCCAGTTATCCGCAGTTCCTGCCCGGCTGCCGGGGTGCAGAAATCCTGCAGCGGGACGCGGAGACCCTGGAGGCGCGGCTGGACCTGTCCCGCGCCGGCATCAGCCAGAGCTTTGTCACCCGCAACCGGCTGTTCCGGCCGGAGCGCATGGACCTGGTGCTGGTGGACGGCCCCTTCAGCGAGTTCAGCGGCAGCTGGACCTTTACCCCGCTGGCGGAGAACGCCTGCAAGGTGGCCTTCTCGCTGCAGTTCAGCGTGCAGAACCGCCTGCTGGGGGCCGCTGCCGGCAAACTGTTCAGCGGTATTGCCAACCAGATGGTGGACGCCATGTGCGAGCGGGCGAAACAGATTTACGGAGCCGAATCATGAGCAACAAGAAGACCATTGCGGTGGAGGTGGTGTACGCGCTGCCCCACGAACAGCGCCTGATGAGCCTGCTGGTGGAGCCGGGGACTACGGCGCTGCAGGCACTGGAGCTGTCGGGGATTCCGCGGGAGTACCCGGAGGTCGATCCGGCCAGCGCCAAACTGGGAATCTTTGGCCAGGCCCTGGGGACCAAGGGGCTGGCAGTGGCATCGGAATACGTGTTGCAGCCGGGGGACCGGGTAGAGGTCTACCGCCCGCTGATCGCCGATCCCAAGGAAGCGCGCAAGCAGCGCGCGGAGAAAGCCAAGCGGCAGGCGATGGAAAAGGCCGGCGAGGGCAAGGCTGGCTAGGGAAAGACTGGCGCTTAGCGCGGCCAGCCTGCGGGCTGCCAGTCGCCACTGGTGGCAATCAGCATTTCGCCGTTGAAGTACACCGTGAAGCGCTTCTGGGTGACTTCACCCTTGGGGCTGCGCACCCGGTTGATATAGTCCCAGCGGTTGGGGTTGAAGGTGTCTTCCACCAGCGGGGTGCCCAGCACAAAGCGCACCTGGCGGCGGGTCATGTTGGGCTTGAGCTGGTCCACCATCTCCTGGGTGATGATGTTGCCCTGCTGAACCTCGATGCGGTGCACGCCGGGGAATTTAATCATGCCGCAGGCAGTGAACAGGCTACAGAGGGCGGCAATGGCCAGAATTCGTACAACTGATGGCATTGAATGCTCCATCTTGAATTTTTATTTGATCCAGTTTGTCCGGGTCAGCTCCGGGTCAGCATAGCTGCTATCTGACCGGTCATCTCGGTAACAGGGGCGAGAGGATAGACCACACCCGCTCTCCGGCGCCAGCCTGTTGCTTTTGTTGCGTATAGTGCGACAAAGTCCCAGCCCGTGAGTTCCCTGGGAAGGCATTCCCGGTAACATGGCGTTTCTCGAGGGATTGGGCGCAGTGGCCAGATGATGATCTGGGGTTCCGCTGTATCGGCTGGGCATGGATAATACCCGAACTGTCC
>ENA-ORCV01000164-ORCV01000164.1-marine-metagenome-genome-assembly--contig:-NODE-164-length-98329-cov-4.478779_pt1 | contig 98329 bp, 92 predicted proteins | sample MGYA00237779_ERZ508509 | MGnify/ENA primary metagenome ERZ508509 (study PRJEB26180, sample SAMN06268772) | marine metagenome | isolation source: Bioluminescent Bay, La Paraguera, Puerto Rico | place... | reverse complement strand
TGGCCGGATCGGCCTCGAACAGCTCGAGGCAATCGATGAAGTTCATGCCCCGGACCGGATCGCCCCCGATCCCGACGCAGGTCGTCTGGCCGAGCCCCCGCACCGTGGTCTGGGAAACGGCCGCCGACGAAGCGTTCACGGACATGCGCGGCAAGGGCGAGGCGGTTGCCGACCCTTCCGGAGACTGGACGGTGAAAGTTCTTGTCCAGGACCTCGAGCCCGGCGGAATTTATTATTACCGGTTCAGGGTCGGCGCGGTTTATTCGCCCGTCGGACGCACCAGGACCCTGCCGACAGGATCGGTAGAGAGCCTGCGCTTCGCGGTTATTTCCTGTTCGAACTTTCCGTTCGGGTATTTCAACGTCTACGACCTGATCGCGCGGCAAGACAATCTCGACGCGATCGTTCATCTGGGCGACTACATCTACGAATACGGAACAGACGGCTATGGCGGCGCAGCCGGCGCAAAGCTCGACCGAAATCATCAGCCTACGCATGAAATCATCACCCTTGACGACTACCGCAAGCGTCACGCCCAGTATAAGGCGGACCCGGCAAGTCAGGCGGCGCACGCGAAACACCTGCTCATTCCGATCTGGGACGATCATGAAACGTCCAACAATTCCTGGAAGGACGGCGCTGAAAATCACGACCCGGCGACCGAAGGCGACTGGGAAACCCGCCGCCGCGCCGCCCTGCAGGCCTATTACGAATGGATGCCGGTGCGCGAGCCGAACGGCTCGCCGGAGGCGTTCTTCCGTTCCTACGCTTACGGCGATCTCTTGACGCTCGCCGCCATTGAAACGCGCCTCATGGCCCGCGCGCGGCAATTTGAATATTCGGAAATCGTGCCGACGCTTGAAACGCCCGAGGACGCACAGCAGTTTATCAAGGACGTTCTGTGGCGGGACGACCGTGAAATGCTCGGCGCTGCGCAACGCGACTTCATCGCCGACGCCATCAACCAGTCGGCGGCGTCTGGCCAGCCCTGGCGGCTTATCGCCAATCAGATCATCATGGCGAAGGTGATTGCGCCTGATCTTAATCCTCACGTGACGGAAGACGATATCGTCGAGCTTGAGAAAAGCTGGAATCAGGCGCGCGCCTTCGTCAAAAGCTCCGCCCTCGGATTGCCGACGAATTTTGACGCCTGGGACGGCTATCCGGCGGCGCGCGAGCGTTTCTACGATACCGTCAAACAGAACGGCGGCGACGGCCTGATCGTCGTCACGGGCGACACTCATACCTGGTGGGCGAATGACCTCACCGACAAGGCGGGCGGTCATGTCGGCGTTGAACTCGGAACCCATTCGGTGACGTCGCCCTCGCCCTACCGGAAATCCTTCCTCGGCGGGAAAGGCGCAGAATATGCGCTTCTCACCAATAGAGAGAACAAGGACGTCCGTTATCTTTCGGGCGAGGATCACGGTTATATCGATCTTGAAATCGGGCGCGACAAGGCGAAAGCCCGGTTCATGGCGGTCGATACAGTTGAATCCCGCGAGTATAACGCGTTTGAAAAGGCCGCGTTCACGATCAAGCGTTCCAAAGGCGCGTCGAAATTTTCAGGGGCGCACGGATTAAGCCTTAAAGAGCGGTGGCTTTTTGGCTAATCTTCACCCCTCTTAGCGAATCAGGAGGGGCGAGAGATGTTGGCAGGACCGCGGCAGGACCGCTTTGAAAGTCTTGATGTGTTGCGCGGCGTCGCCGTGCTCGGTATTTTCAGTGTGAACATTCTCGCCATGGCGCAGCCGCCGGCGGCGTTCAGCGACCCAAGTCTCAATCCGCAATTTCATGAGCCGGGCGGCGCATTCTGGTGGTCGATCATGTCGACCTTCTTCCAGTTCAAATTCATCACGATCTTTTCCGCCCTGTTCGGCGCGGGCGTCATACTCATGGTCGGCGAGGAAAAACCCTCGCCGAAATTCGGCGTTCATTACCGGCGGATGATGTGGCTCGCGGTGATCGGCGCGATCCATGGGTTTGTCATCTGGTATGGCGATATTCTTTTGCCCTACGCCATTTCAGGCATGATCGTCGTCCTGATGCGCCGCTGGCGGCCGCGCACGCTGTTGATTGTCGCAGGGATATTGCTGCTGCTCTTCCCGGCCCTGATCATGTTGCAACATGTGGTGATGAGCAGCCTGCCGCCTGAGAAGCTCGCGGAAATCGCTGAGCAGAACATGATGCATGCGACGCCGGAACAGGTGCAGGAGCAGATCGCCGCCTATCGCGGCACTTTCCCGGGACGGCTGGCGGCGATGCTTCCCACCAGCATTCAGTTTGAAATGATGCAGGGCCTGTTCCTCATCCCCCGCCATCTCGGCGTGATGATGTGCGGCATGGCGTTTTTCAAGATGGGCTTCTTCACCCTGCGCTGGTCTTTCATGACCTATCTTGTTTCCGGCCTCATCACGCTCGCGATCGGCCTTGCCGGCTCTTATTACACGACGACCCAGTCTCTGGCCGTCGAGTTCGATATGATGATGCTGCTCCCGGCGCAAGCCGCCCTCATGGTCGGCAGCCTGTTCCATTCCTTCGGCTATTCGGCGCTGATCATGGCGCTCTGCAAACTGCCGGGGCTCGGCGTCCTGCGCATGCCTTTCGCCGCCGCCGGCCAGATGGCGCTCACCAACTATCTCATGTGTTCGATTATCGGCGTCCTCTACTATTGGGGCCCGCCGGGACTCGGCAAAATCGGATCGGTCACCTTCCCGGAAATGGCGCAATTCGTCGGCCTGATGTGGGTCGCCATGCTGATCTGGTCGCCGGTCTGGCTGACGTTCTTCCGCTTCGGCCCGTTCGAATGGCTGTGGCGCTCGCTTACCTACTGGAAATTGCAGCCGCTTGCGCGTTAAAACAGACCGGCTTTGAAACAGGATCTCATCGATTACGCGGCGCGCCTGCCGAAGGCGGAACTGCACCTTCATATCGAGGGCAGCCTCGAGCCGGAGATGCTGTTCGCGCTTGCTCGCCGCAACAAGGTCGACATCCCTTTCAAGTCGGTCGAGGACGTGCGGGCGGCCTATGCGTTCTCCAATCTCCAGGACTTTCTCGACATCTATTATCAGGGGATGAGCGTCCTCAGGACCGAAGAGGATTTCTTCGATCTCACCATGGCGTATCTCAACCGCGTGCGCGCCGACAATGTTCGCCATGTGGAGATCTTCTTCGACCCGCAGGGCCACACGGAACGCGGCGTTCCTTTCGGCACGGCGATCAGCGGCGTCCTCACCGCGCTTTCCCTGTCGAAGGCGCAATTCGGCGTCACCTCGAAACTTATCATGTGTTTCCTGCGGCACCTTTCCGAAGAAGACGCCTTCGCAACGCTGAAGGAAGCCGACCCCTGGCTCGACCGGATTGACGGCGTAGGACTCGACTCCTCGGAAGTCGGGCATCCGCCATCCAAATTCGAGCGGGTCTTCGCGGCGGCGCGCGAGCGCGGGCTGAAACTCGTCGCCCATGCGGGCGAAGAAGGACCGCCCGCCTATGTTTACGAGGCGCTCGATCTTTTGAAAATCGACCGGCTCGATCACGGCAACCGGTCTCTGGAAGACGCGGCGCTCGTCGAGCGCCTTAAAACCGAAGCGATGACGCTTACCGTCTGCCCCTTGTCGAACCTCAAGCTCTGCGTTGTCGGCGACATGGCCGCCCATCCCCTGAAGCGGATGCTCGATCTCGGCCTTAAGGCGACCGTCAACTCAGACGATCCCGCCTATTTCGGCGGTTATGTGATGGATAATTTCCGCGCTGTCATCGAAGCGCTCGATCTCGCCAAAGACGACATCAGGACGCTCGCCAAAAACAGCTTTGAAGGCGCGTTCCTTTCGGACGGTGAGAAACGCGCCCAGCTTGCGGCGATTGAGGCGGTGCTAATTTAGTATTTCAGCTCTTTGCTGTTATGGGACGTATATTAGTCCGGGCTTGAAAAGAAAGCCCGCGCCCTCTTCAAACATTTGACCGTGCAATACGAGATCGCTCGTTTCGCCACAGAAAGTCGAAAGGTCCAACAGAATCTCCCATCGATCCCCGGTCCAGACATAGACAGAGGTTTTCCATGTCTGCTCATCGAGCACCCCGATATCATCGGGATAGTCGTCAATATTTGATTGGTTGATTTCGCTTATATCGGCTGGATAATCCGTGATGGAAATATTTTGGCTATTGGGAAATGGCTTTCCGAATACAATTGCATCAGCCACGCTTTTTATGACCGCGCGCCATTCCGTTGGGATTGGGCCTTCTTTCCCACAGCTCTTCTCTATCAGAACCTCGGACATAGCTGCGCTATTTTAAAGACTGCGTGAGTCTAGTCCCGGTGAATGCGGGAGATCTTCGAGCCCTCGAGCGAGAGATTGTACATCAGGCCCTTGTTGTCGAAGACGAAGGCGACCACCGGCTGGTTGAGCTGGGTCGTATCGATGGCGCCGCCGGCGCCGACGCTGATCACCGCCACCGACGCGTCGACGCCGATCTCCCAGCCGTCGCTCGAACGGAACTTGTTGAGCGCGCCCTCATCAAGAAAGACAATTATCTGCCGGCGCGACTGAACGCCGATCTGCAGCCCCAGAGAGCCGGCTGTCGTTGAATAATAGGCCGCGGTCTTGCCGCCGATCCGAAGCGCGCCTTCGCCGCGTTCGGCGCCGATGCCGAAACCGGCCTTGCGAATGAGCGGGAAGACCAAAACGCCCTTTGCTTTCGCGAGCACCGCGTCGGCGCCGCCGATATCGGCGCGGAACTGGGCGAGCGCTTCATTGGTGCGCTGCTCGATTTTCTCCTTGGAGGCGGCGTGAGCCACGCCGGCGACAGCCATCAAGGCGGCGACCAGCGCAATCGTCATCTTCGGGAAGGAAATCGATTTCATCATGTGCTCCTCTGGCAAGCGCGTAAACGGCACCCTCGCATCAACGCGGCGGATCCTATCCTACATTGTGTCGTTTTTGCGGAAAGCGGCGGCGCCAAATTTTAACGATTGGTCATCATTTCGCAGCCGTGGCGCGGCTGAGCGCGGCGCGAAAAGCCTCGATTCTGCCGCCATAGCGGGTTTTCATCGCCTCAAGCGTTTCGGAGGCGGCTTTTTCCGGGGCGCCGGCGTCGAAGGGCGGCGCAGGGTCGTATTCAAGGCCGAGCTGGATCGCCCGGGCGACATCCTCGCCGGCGATCTCCGCCGCCAGGGTGAACGCGAAATCGATCCCCGCCGTCACGCCGCCGCCGGTGAAGAGATTGCCGTCGCGCACGACGCGCTCCTTGACAGGGACGGCGCCGACCCGTTCGAGATCGTCGTGATAGGCCCAATGGGTCGTGGCGCGCCTGCCCTTCAACAGCCCCGCGGCGCCGAGCACGAACGCCCCGGTGCAGACTGACGTCACATATTTCGCCCGGACCCCCGCGCGGCGGACGAACGCCATCAAGTCCTCATCGAGGATCGCGTCGTCGACGCCGAAACCGCCGGGGATGACGAGAACGTCAACCGGCGGACAGTCGGCGAAGTCGGTCGTCGGGTTGAGGGTGAGGACCGCATCAGTCGGCACGGGATCGAGCGTCCTTGCGGCGAGATGAACCTCCGCGCCCGGCAGACGCGAAAGCACCTGCAGCGGTCCGGTGAAATCGAGCTGCGTTACATTCGGAAAGAGAACGAAGACAATGTTCATGGGCCGCCAAACTCCTCAACCGCTCATCCCCGCGCAAGCGGGGATCCAGGTACAACAGGGGGCGCAATGGATTCCCGCTTTCGCGGGAATGAGCGAAATAACAGATTGATCAGTTGTTCGCCTATCCACCCCAGCCTGCGATAATCTCCATTATCTCTTCAATCTCACGGCCGTTATTGTCCACCCATTTCTGCGAGGGCCCGCGCCAGCGGTTTTGAGACCAGTCGACGGCGCCGTTCTTTTTAAACACCACGCCTTCTTTCTTGAGCCGCCGCCGCTGTTCCTCAGCGCCCGCATGATCGGCCATCGCGCCGGACGACGTGATGATGCGTTGCCACGGTACGCCTTTCGGCGCCGATCGCATGGCGCGGGCCACCTGTCGCGGACCGGCGCCGGCGATCAGGCTGGCGATCATGCCGTAACTGGCGACCTCGCCTTTCGGCACCTCGCGGATCAGTGCGTAGATGGGCGCGTAATCTGTCGGCACTACGCCACTTCAAACAGCCCAGCTGCGCCCTGGCCTCCGCCGATGCACATGGTGCAGACGACATATTTCGCGCCGCGGCGTTTTCCTTCAATCAGCGCGTGGCCGACCATGCGCGCGCCGGACATGCCGTAAGGGTGGCCGATGGAAATCGCGCCGCCATTGACGTTCAGCAATTCATTCGGAATGCCGAGCTTGTCGCGGCAATAGAGCACCTGCACGGCGAACGCTTCGTTGAGCTCCCAGAGGCCGATATCGTCCATCTTGAGGCCGTTCTTTTCCAGAAGCTTCGGCACGGCGAAAACAGGGCCGATGCCCATCTCGTCGGGGTTGGTGCCGGCGACCGCCATGCCGCGATAAATCCCGAGCGGGGAAAGCCCGCGCTTTTCGGCTTCCTTCGCTTCCATCACCACAGCCGCCGACGCGCCGTCGGACAATTGCGACGCGTTGCCCGCGGTGATGTATTTGCCTTCCGCGACCGCCATGCCGCCCTTCCAGACGGGCTTTAACCCCGACAGCCCTTCAAGGGTGGTTTCCGGCCGGTTGCCTTCGTCCTTTTCAAGTTTCGTTTCGACGTCGGAGGTCTCGCCGGTTTCCTTGTTGGTGAATTTCATCACCGACGCCATCGGAACGATTTCGTCGTCGAACTTGCCCGCCTGCTGCGCGGCGTGCGTTCTTTGTTGCGATTGCAGGGCGTATTCGTCCTGCGCCTCGCGGGAAACCCCGTAACGCTCGGCGACCACTTCCGCCGTCTCGATCATCTGCATGTAAGTGGCGGGAATGTTCTGCAGGAGCCACGGATCGGGCCGCACGAACATGTCGCTGGTCTGGTTCATGGAAATCGACTCAACCCCGCCGCCGACCGCGATATCCATATTGTCGACCACAACCTGCTTGGCCGCCGTCGCGATCGCCATCATGCCGCTTGCGCATTGCCGGTCGAGCGACATACCCGCCACCGTCTGCGGTACGCCGGCGCGCAGGAGCGCCTGACGCGCAACGTTCTGGAACGCCGTGCCCTGCTGCAGGGCGGCGCCCATGATCACGTCATCGACTTCGCCGGCGTCGATCTTCGCGCGCTCGATTGCGCTTTTGATCGCATGCGCGCCGAGCGTCTGGCTCGTCGTGTTATTAAAAGCGCCGCGATAGGCCTTGCCGATGGGCGTTCTGGCGGTCGAGACGATGACGGCTTCTCTCATGAGTCGGTCCTTTCGCTGATCCTTCGTGACGGCGGCGCTTCGCGCCGCCGCCTCAGGATGAAGATAGCACTTCCTTTACCCGTCTTCATCCTGAGGAGCAGACCGCAGGTCTGCGTCTCGAAGGACGAAGACGGTATTAATCACCTTCCGCAAACGCCTGCGCCTTGCCGATGAAATTCATGTTCGGGCCGGCGGAGTCCTTATAGTAGTGAACATTCTCCGTTGATGAAATCTCTTCCCAATGGGCGGCGATCTCCTCCGGCGTCTGTTTTTCCGGCGGAAGGAAAACCCCGTCGGTCTCGACGATATAAGCGCGCGAATAACCGCCCGCCGCGCAGGAGATAACCGCTTTGCTGGGCGCGTCGTCGCTGACGAGAAACAGCATCGCCGCGGTCACCGCTTCCGGCGTCATCATGTCGAGCACTTTTTCAGGGAAGCCCAGGTCTTCCGTCATACGGGTTTTCGCCGAGGGCGAGAGAAGATTGATGCGGATGTCGTATTTCGCGCCCTCAAGGTGCAGCGCGTTCATGAAGCCGATCATGCCTGCTTTCGCCGCGCCGTAATTCGCCTGCCCGAAAATGCCGTGAAGGCCAGACGGCGATGAGGTGCAGACGACGCGGCCATACCCTTGTTCGCGCATAATCGGCCAGACGGCGTGCGTGCAGATCGCTGTGCCGACGAGATGTACGTCGATGACCGCGCGAAAATCATCGAGCGTCATCTTGTGAAAGGTCTTGTCGCGCAGAATGCCGGCGTTGTTGACGAGAATGTCCACCCGGCCCCACTTGTCCATGGCGGCCTTCACCATGGCGGCGACCTCCTCCGGCTTCGTGACATTGGCGCCGTTGGCGAGCGCCTCCCCGCCCGAGGCGTTGATGTGATTGGCGACCTCGTCGGCGGCGGAAAGCGACCCGCCCGTTCCATCCCGCGCTCCGCCAAGATCGTTGACGACGACTTTTGCGCCGCGCGCCGCGAGCGCCAGCGCATGAGACTTGCCGAGGCCGTTCCCAGCCCCTGTTACAATGGCGACCTTGCCGTCATAGCGTATTGTCACGTTACCACCTTTGACTGTTACGATTCTACTGTGACTTCCGTTTTCACCGAATTGGCGATGAAACAATGTTCGTGAGATGCGTGATGCATGTGCGCGAGCGTTTCCGCATCGACTTCAACGCCCGGCGCGAATTCGATTTTCGGGTGGAGCGTGACCCGGGTGATCGCGAGCCGCCCGTCTTCGTTCTTTTCCATGACGCCGACGGCGCGGTCGACATAGGCGTCGACGACAAGTTTTTTCTTCGCCGCAATCGCCAGAAAAGTCAGCATGTGGCAGCTTGAAAGCGACGCCACAAACGCTTCTTCCGGGTCGACGCAGGAAGGATCGCCAAGATAGGCGGGCGCCGCGGCGGCTTTCACTTCGATCCCGCCGTCGAACTTCCATGCATGGGTGCGATTGTAATCACTATAGGCGAAGCTATCGGTTTCGCGCTTCCAGACGATCTCCGCCACATGTTCGGACATGAAACTTCCTCTTATACAAACTGCATTGAAAGCCATTCGGCCATCAACGCCGACTTTTCCTCGCCTTCGATCTCGACTTTCACCGCATATTTGAACGCCCACTGGCCGGGAATTTTCTGATCCGCGGACATCAGCGTGAAATGGCCGCGCACGCGCTTGCCGGATTTCACCGGGTTGATGAAACGCACTTTTTCAAACCCGTAATTGACGCCCATCTTGACGCCTTCAAGGATCAGCACGCTGTTTTCGGCCAGTTTCGACAACAGCGACAGGGTCAAAAATCCGTGCGCCACCGTCGTGCCGAACGGCGTCATCTTCGCGGCCTCCGGATTGACGTGAATGAACTGATGATCTTCGGTGACGTCGGCGAAGGTGTTGATGCGGTCCTGATCGACGACGAGCCAATCGGAAACGCCTGTTTCCTTGCCGACAAAGCCGGCGATCTGGTCTGGTGTTACGGTCGCCATGGTTTATCTCCTCAATAGCCGCGCAGTTGCGCGAGTCTGTCTGCGTGAAACGCCGTGTCGCCGAACATTTCCTGCGCGACGCGAATGCGCTTCATGTAAAAACCGATATCGAACTCGTCGGTCATGCCGATGCCGCCATGCATCTGCACCGCCTCCTGGCTGGCGAGCTTGGCGACTTCTCCGGCTTTCGCCTTGGCGAGCGTGCAGGTGACGCCCGCCATGCCGTAATTCTCGTCGAGATCCTGCAGCGCTTTCAAGACAACTGATTTCACGAGCTCGAGTTCGGAATAAAGATGCGCGGCGCGGTGCTGCAACGCCTGAAAGGAGCCGATGACCTTACCGAACTGCTTGCGTTCTTTCAGATAATCCGTCGTCATCTTGAATGCAGCCTGCGCGGCGCCGGACATTTCCGCCGCGAGCCCGGCGCGGCCCGCGGAGAGAACGCCCTCGAGCGCCATATAGCCGCCGTCGACCTCGCCGATCACATCATCGCCCGTCGCCTCGACGCCGTCGAAGGCAAGACGCGCGGCGTTACGGCTGTCGACCATGAGGGTGCGTTCGGCGGAGAGCCCCTTGGCTTTCGCGTCAACGAGAAAAAGCGTCAGCCCCTCGGTCTCGCCCGGCTCGCCGGCGGTGCGCGCGGCGACGATGATCCTGTCGGCCACGTGACCGTCGGCGACGAAAGTCTTGTCGCCGGAAAGCTTAAAGCCGTTGCCGTGCTTTTCCGCCTTCATGGCTGTTTTCGCCGGACCATGCTTGGCGCCTTCATCGACCGCCAGCGCGAACAGCGCCTCGCCCGCCGCAATCTTCGGCAGGTATTCCTGCTTGTGCGCATCAGACGCGATTTTCTTCAAAGCTGTCGCCGCAAGGATCGACGTCGACTGAAAAGGCGATGCGGCGAGCGTGCGGCCCATTTCTTCCGCGAGCACGCCGGCGCCGACAAAACCGAAATCCGCGCCGCCGAATTCCTCCTCGACGAGGATGCCGGCCCAGCCCATTTCCGCCATCTCTTTCCACAAGGCCCGGTCAAAGCCGTCCGGATCGTTCGTGTCGCGCAGCTTGCGCAAGGCCGAAACCGGCGCCTTTTCATCGAGAAACCCGCGCGCTGAGTCGCGCAGCATTTCCTGTTCTTCGGTAAGGATCAGAGGCATGGATTACTTTCTGCTTTTGCATCCTTCGAGGCTTTTGCTCCGCAAAAGCACCTCAGGATGAGGGGGGCGACCAATTGAAACCTCATCCTGAGGTGCGAGCCCGTAAGGGCGAGCCTCGAAGGATAAGAAACGCACGCTATGCATCCGGCAACTCCAGAATGCGTTTTGAGATGATATTGAGCTGCACCTCCGAAGTGCCGCCTTCGATTGAGTTGGCTTTTGTTCGGAGCCACGCTTTGGCGAGTTTGCCGTCTTTCGTACGCTCGCCTTCCCATTCGAGCTCGTCGGAGCCGCCCGCATCCATCATCAGCTCGAAACGGCGCTTGTTGAACTCCGTCCCGTAATATTTGAGCATCGAGGAATTGGCGCCGACGCCGGCCCCGGCTTTCGCCTCATCTTTCATGCGTTCAAGAGTTAAGAGGAACGCCCAGCCGTCGATCTCGGCTTTCGCGATCTTCGCCCGCAGCATCGGGTCGGCGAGCCTGCCGTTTTCAAGACCGACATGCTGCGCGGCGACCTCGCCGAGACCGCGCCCGCCGAACAGCCCGCCGCCGCCGCCGGAAATCATCTCCCGCTCATGGGTAAGGAGATATTTCGCCACATCCCAGCCGCGATTCATCTCCCCGACAATCGCCGACACGCCCGGCGCATGTTCTTTCGGCGCCGTCGCATCATCGAAGAAGGTTTCGCAGAAAGGCGACTTGCCGGAGATCAGCTTGATCGGCTTGGTCGTCACGCCCGCCTGATCCATATCGACGAGGATAAAGCTGATGCCGTTATGTTTCGTAGCCTTGGGGTCGGTGCGCACCAGCACGAAAATCCAGTCGGACTCATCGGCGTAGGACGTCCAGATTTTCTGGCCGTTGATCAGCCAGCTATCGCCTTTGTCTTCGCACTTACACTGCAGCGATGCGAGATCGGAACCCGCGCCCGGTTCCGAATAGCCCTGGCACCAGCGGATTTCGCCGCGCGCGATCGGCGGCAGGAAATGCAGTTTCTGCTCGTGCGTGCCGTATTTCAAAAGCGCAGGCCCAAGCATCCAGATGCCGAAGCTTTCGAGCGGCGAGCGCGCCTTCATGGCGCGCATTTCGGCCTTGAGAATTTTGACTTCCTCTTTCGAGAGGCCGCCGCCGCCATATTCCTTCGGCCAGGCGGGCACGGTCCAGCCTTTCGCCGCCATCCGTTCGAGCCAGACCTTCTGGGCTTCCGACTGGAACGTCCAGCGCCGCCCGCCCCAGCAGATATTTTCCTCGCCCGCGCCGCCGTCGCGCATTTCCTTCGGACAGTTTTCCTCGAGCCAGGCCCGCGTTTCCTTCCGGAAGGCTTCAAGATCGCTCATGGTCGGCTCCTTTTTCTAAACGGAAAGCGCCGGCGGGTGCTGCAGCGCGATTTTCTTGACCGTCAGCTTGTCGAATTTCGCCGTGCCGAGGCGCGGCAGCGCCGCGGGCGAAATCCAGATGCGTTCCGGAACCTTGAATGCCGCAAGCTTCTCAGCAATAAACCCGCGCAATACCGCCGGATCGACGTTCGAGCCTTCCTTCGGGTAAAAGACTAGACCCACCTTCTCGCCGAGCACCTGGTCAGGGACTGAAAACACCACCGCTTCGGCAATGCCTTCATGCTCGTAAACGCGGTTTTCAACTTCAAGACAGGAAACATTTTCGCCGCCACGGATGATAAGGTCCTTGATGCGATCGACAATGTACAGAAAACCTTCCTCGTCCATCTTGCCGAGGTCGCCGGACCGGAACCAGCCGTCAGGCGTCAGCGCTTTTTCGGTCTCTTCAGGCAAATTATGATAGCCGCGGAAGTTCGCCGGCGTTCTGATCCAGACTTCGCCGACCTCGCCGCGGGGCCGCTCTGCGCCGTCCTTCATGATCTTGATGTCCGTGAGAGGCGGCACCGGCTTGCCGGTCGAATCGGGCCTGAGCTGGTAGTCGCCCTTGGAGATGATGCAGCCCAACCCATTCGTTTCAGATAGTCCGTAACCGGATGAAGGGTTGCCTTTGAACTTCGCCGCGAGCTTTCTGACTTGTTCGGCCGGGCGCCTGGCGCCGCCGGAGCCGATATCGAGAAGGCTTGGAAGGCCATCGCCGCCGGCCGCCTCCATCAGCTCGAAGGACTGACTGGGTACGCCGACGAAGTTGGTGAGTTCTTCCCTGTTGATCATCTCAACCGCGTCTTTCGCGTCCCAGCGATACATGATCGCCATGCGCCGGCCGATCAACATGGAGAAGAGAAATATCGCGTGCGATCCGGTGACGTGAAACAGCGGGACGGCGAGAAGAATACCCGGATTGTCGCCGAATGGGCTGACGCCGCCGGCCATATCCTTGAGGATCGCCCCGACAAACCCCCAAGACATGAGCGCCGAAATCGCACTGCGATGGGTTAGCACGACGCCTTTCGGTTCGCCGGTCGAACCCGATGTGTAGACGATGCAGAAATCATCGTCCGGCTGGATTTCGCCGGCGGGCGGCGTCGCATCGCTTTCGCCGTCAATCATGTCTTTCAGGCGATAATCTGCGCCCGCGCCCTCTTCACGCGCGAGGATCAGGGTCAGCCCGTGTTTTTCCTTGCAGGGTTTGAGGTAATCGAGGCGGCGCTTGTCGACGACGACGATCCGCGCGCCGCTGTCCTTCAGGCCGTACTCAAGTTCGTGCTCTTTCCACCAGGCGTTGAGGGGCACGACAATCGCGCCGAGCGAGATGATCGCCATATAGGCGACGCACCATTCGGGGAAATTGCGCATGGCGATGGCGACGGGATCGCCCTTTTTCACACCCAACTCTTTTTCAAGCGCGTTCGCAAACCGGCAGGCGCGCGACCATGTCTCCGCAAAGCTCAGGGCCTCGCGGCCCTCATGATCGAAAATCAGGAATTCCTTGTCGCCATGGGTCGCGGCGGCATAGGCGAAGAAATCACGCAAATGCGGCGGCGCGTTTTCGAAAACCCGATAGATATTGCCGCGGATTTCGGCCTCGCCGACTTTAAAACGCGGGTCCTCCGACAGAAGCTTGAACGCCGTCGCGGCAAGCAGTCCCTGATCGAACGGCGCAGCCTCACCCATAAACGCTTCTCACTTTCTCATTTTTAAGAGCTTGTTCTGGGGCTTTCTTAACCGAGCAGGCCGCGTCGCAAAACCGTAACGTGCAGTCAGGGGGCCGGGTTTCTCGCCAGCCGGTTTTTAAGCGCGCGAAGACCGCTCATGAGATCGCTCTCAACGCCCTGAGGCCGCCCCTCGGCGAGCCACAGGGCGGCCTGCGCGGCGGCGTAAACGCCGGCGCCGGCGAGAATATCGGCGCCCAGCCGCAGGAGGACGGGCCAGTCGTCCATGAACCCGAGCTGCGCGCGCGCCGACAGGAACCAAAAGGCCATCGCCGCAACCGCGCCGATGGAGCGCCGCGCGGCGACCAGCGGCTCCCAGAAACCGCGCCCGCTCGCCCGGGCGTAGAGCGCGAGATTGAGCGCGATATGGAAGACGCCGAGCGCCGCCGCCGCGTACACCGCGCCCTCAAGCCCGTGCGTCAGCGCCGCCCAGACGAACACCGGCAGCCGGACCAGGAAAAACACCAGCTCGCGAATAAAGACGAGGCGCGTGAGCCCGAGCGCCATGGCGTAACTCTGGCTGGCGTAAAACAAGGATTGCGCCCCGATAACCGGCGCGAGGATTTCGATGACCGGGGCAACGCCCGCCCACTTCTCGCCGAGGACGAGGGCGGTGAAATCTTCCGCAACGAACGCAAACCCGAACGCCGCGGGCATGGCGACGGCGCCGAGCGCCGCAACGCCCCGCAAAAACGCCTTGCGCATGCGTTCCGCGTCGCTCTGCAGACTCGACAGCCCCGGATAGATCGCCCGCGTCAATGGCAAAGCGATCTGGCCGGTCACCAGTTCGGAAAGCTGGAAACCCATGAAATAAACGCCGCCGCCGCCGGCGCCGACCGCGCGTGCGAGGATCGGCACATCAAGTTTGTTGTTGAGCGCCGCCAGAAAACTGACCCCCGCAAGCCAGCCGGAAAACCCCAGCACTTTATTAAGCGAGCGAAAAGAGAAGCGCGGCGCGAAAGGGCGCATCGCATAGGAAAGAACGAGCTGCACGCCGCCGCCGGCGACAAGTCCCAATATGATCGCCCAATAGGTGCGGAAGATCAGCGCGACCGTCACCGAAACGATCACGCCAGCGAGCTTGTTGAGAACGGTCACCACAAATTCGCGCGAGAAACTCAAATCGCGTTCGAATTCATAAAAACGCGGATTGATCAGCCCGGTGATGAGCGGAAAAGCGGCGACGCCCAGAAACACCCCGCCCATGCGCGGATCGCCGTAAAGCTGCGCCATCAACGGCGCCGCCCCCGCCAGCAACAGCGCGACAATCAGCCCGCGCATGAAGGAAAGCGTGAACAGCGTGTTCAAGTCCTCGCGGTCGGCGTCGCGAAACTTCACCACCGCCTGCGAAACGCCGATATCGGAGAGCCCCTGCAGAAGCTGCAGCGCGACCGTCGCCACCGCCACAAGTCCGATGTCCTCAGGAACCAGGAGCCGGGCGACAACGATCGTGTTGAGCGCGCCGAGGGTGCGGGCGAAAAGACCCGCCCCCATGATCCACGCCGCGCCGCGCGCGACTTTCGGCGCAAGCGCGGCGGTTTCGGTCTGAGACGTCGACGAGGGCGTATCCGGCATAGGGCCTCGCCTTAGACCAGTTCGCCCGCCGAGGCGATTATGCCTGTTTCGCCCTTGCGCCGGGCGTCGCGCTGCGTATGGTGCGCCGCCCGACAACCCGGAAATCACTGATGTCCAACGCCTCCGCCCTCATCACCGTCATGGTCAACGCCGCCCGCAAGGCGGCGCGGGACCTCTCCCGCGATTTCGGCGAGGCGCAGGCGCTTCAGGTCTCGAGAAAAGGCGTCGCCGATTTCGTCAGCCGCGCCGACCACAAGGCCGAACAGGCGATCTTCGAGGCGCTCTCCGCCGCCCGCCCCAAATACGGCTTTGTCATGGAAGAACGCGGCGAAGTCGAAGGCGCGGACAATTCCAACCGCTGGATTGTCGATCCGCTCGACGGCACCACCAATTTCCTGCACGGCCTGCCGCAATTTGCGATCTCGATCGCCCTCGAACGCGACCGCCAACCCTATGCCGGCGTCATTTACAACCCGGCGACCGACGAACTTTTCTGGGCCGAAAAAGGCGAAGGCGCGTTCATGAACAACCGCCGCATCCGGGTGTCGGCGCGCAAGGATCTAAGCGAATGCCTGTTCGCCTGCGGCCTTCCCTTCGCCGGGCGGCCGGGCCGCGATCGCGCGCTGGAGGAAACGAACCGGGTTCTGGAAAAGACCGCCGGCGTGCGCCGCTTCGGCGCGGCCGCGCTCGACCTCGCCTATGTCGCCGCCGGAAGGTTCGACGCCTTCTGGGAACGTGACCTCAATATCTGGGACGTCGCCGCCGGCGCGGCGATCGTCCGCGAAGCGGGCGGCTTCGTGACCGAGATCGAAGGCGGAAACAAGTTTCTAACCGCCGGATCGATCCTCGCGGCGAACCCCGAAGTCTACGATCAGGCGAAGGCGCTGATTAACGGCTAGACACAACGGTAATGGCGATAGCGCCATCGTACCGATTGCGGGTCGATGGTTTCGTCTTCGTAAACCGCGGTCAGTCCGTAAGCGTCGCAAAACGACTGCGCCTCAGCGAGAAGATCGTCCGGGTCGAAATCGTAAGGGTCATACGAGATCGACGTTGTCGGACCGTCATATATGACTTCGCTTGTCGCGCATGCGCTGAGCGCTATCGCCGCCGCCAGCGCGATCCATACTCTAAAAACAGCCGGCATCGTCTCACCCCTCACGCGCGGCGCCAGGGCGCCGTCTTTACTCACCAACCGTTTCTAGCAAGGCGGGCTGCAATTAAAAAGGGCGCGGGGGGAGGTTCCCGCGCCCTTCACAATCCAGAAGGGAAAAATGCGCGCTTTTCTCGCGCGTTAGAGCCTAAAAGTGCAAACGGCTCCGTACCGCTTTAGGCGGCGTTGGCGCCCTTCAACACTTTCACATTCGCGCCCTCGCCCTTGTTGATGGCGATCTTGCGCGGCTTCATGGCTTCAGGGATTTCGCGCTTCAGCTCGATATTGAGCAGGCCGTTCACGAGCGAGGCGCCCGCGACCTTCACATGCTCGGCAAGCTGGAAGCGGCGCTCGAAAGAGCGCCCGGCGATGCCCTGATAAAGGAACTGGCGGCCTTCGTCGCTGTCCTGGCGCGAACCGGTGACCGTCAGGCCGTTTTCACGAACTTCGATGTCGAGATCGCCCTCGCCGAACCCCGCCACCGCCAGCGTGATGCGGTAGTCGTTTTCGTCGAGACGCTCGATATTATAGGGCGGATAGCCGTTCGAATCGGATTTGCCGACGGCGTCCAGAAGATCAAAGACGCGGTCGAAACCGACGGTCGAACGATAAAAGGGAGTTGGGTCAAACGTACGCATAGGTCCTCCTAACAAGCAGCGAGGTTGATGATCGCGCCGGTTCCGCCAGTTGGCCGGAGATGACGCGGACCGAGCCTTTCGGCCTCGGACAGGGTTGAGATAGGCGCCTGAAACCGGCTTTCAAGGTTTCGGGGGCGCCTTTCCCACTTGTGATCGCCCTCCCCGTGGCCCCGCTCTCAAAGCATGGTAAACGGGCCGCAACAGACGGGAGCAAATTATGAAAACTTGGAATTCAGCCCTCCTGGCGGGGGCGGCGTTGATGCTGGCGGCCTGCGGCGGCGAGAAGGCAACCGGTGCGCCGGCGGCGGGCGCCGAAGCCGAACCGGGCGCGGCCCTCGAGGCGGTCATCGCCGGCGAGCACCGGAGCCCGGAGGAAAAGGCTCGCGACCAGTATCGCCATCCGAAGGAAACCCTCGACTTTTTCGGCATCGAGCCGGAGATGACAGTGGTCGAGATCTGGCCCGGCGGCGGCTGGTACACCCAGATTCTCGCGCCCTATCTCAAAGCCGGCGGCGGCAAGCTCTACGCAGCGGGCCTTTCTCCCGTCGGCGCCAATGAGCGCGTACGGAAATCGATTGAGGATTTCGACAAGACCTATGTTTCCCGGCCCGAGCTTTACGGCGAGATCGAAGTGACTGTTCTCGGCGATGGCGGCGGCGACATCGCGCCGCCGGGATCGGCTGATGCGGTCGTCACCTTCCGCAATGTCCATAACTGGCTGCCGCGCGGCGTCGGCGAGGAGAATTTCGCGAAATTCTATCGCGCGCTCAAACCCGGCGGCGTACTCGGCGTCGTCGATCATCGCGCCGACGGCACGGACCTGCCCCATGACGGCTCGACGGGTTATGTCTATACGGACGATGTGATCGCGCTCGCCGAAGCGGCGGGCTTCGATTTTGAAGGCGCTTCTGAAGTCAACGCCAATCCGGCGGACACCAAGGACCATCCTTTCGGCGTCTGGACTTTGCCGCCTTCGCGCCGCACCTCCGCGACGCGCGGGCTTGAAGACCCGAACTTCGACCGCGCGCCTTATGACGCCATCGGCGAAAGCGACCGCATGACGCTGCGCTTCAGAAAGCCGCTCGCCGCCGACGGCGCGCTGCTCGAATAGAACGTGAGCGGCGACGCCTCACCACTGGAAGCGGCGGCGCGCAAGGCCGTCGCCGCCCCTTTCGGCGCGATCTTGACGCTCGCGCCCGATGACGGCCAGCCGGTCTATATCGACGGACGCAAGAGCAATGTCGCAGTCAGTTTGGGCGCGCCCAAAGGCGCCAAAGCCGATTGCGAATGGCGGGGGCCTCATGACATCCTGCAGCGCGCCCTGTCGAGCGATCGCGCGCTCGAGGCGGCGTTCGCATCTGGCGGACTCACCATCGCCGGCGATATGAGCGTGATGGCGCGGCTGCAGCTGACTGGAACAAAATGACCGATTTCATCCGCATCCCGTCCAATCCCGTGCCGGCAGGCGGCGAGATTTTCATGATGGAGACCGCCGACGGCGCGAAGCTGCGGGTCGCGGTGTTCCCGACCGAAAACGCCCGGGCCTGCGTGATGCTGCTGAACGGCCGCTCCGAATTCATCGAAAAATACTTTGAAGTGATCGAGGATCTGCGCCGGCGCGGCTTTTCCGTCGTCACCATGGACTGGCGCGGGCAAGGACTATCCTCGCGCATGCTGCCGGTTTCGGAAAAAGGCCATATCAACGATTTCGGCGCCTACAAGGCGGATTTGCGCAATGTGGTCGAGACCGTCGTCAAGCCGCGTTTCGACATGCCGCTTGTCCTGATGACCCATTCCATGGGCGGCCTGCCGTCCCTGATGCTGCTCGCCGACGGCTATGACGCGTTTTCCTGCGCAGTTCTTTGCGCGCCGATGACGCGGTTCAAACTCGATCCTGCGAAACGCGCGCTCGCTCGCATCAGCTCAAATATCGCGGTCAAGCTCGGCTGGTCGCGGGGTTCAGTGCTGGGCGTTGAAGAATATTCGCTGGAGTTCGAAGGCAACAAACTCACCTCCGACCAGCGCCGGCACGAACGGTTTCGCGAATTGCAGACCGCGGCGCCGAACGCCTGCATCTTCGCGCCAACCTATGGCTGGCTCCACGCGGCGACGCACGCCATCGACGACCTTCACCAGCCGGGACGGCTCGACAGCGTCAAAATCCCGGTGCTGATCATCTCGGCGGAAGTCGACGCCCTCGTAGACCCGGCTGATCACATCGCCCTTGCTCAAGCCTACGACCGTATCGACTGCGTGACGATCAAAAGCGCGCTGCATGAAATCCTGATGGAGCGCGACGAATTCCGCGATCAGTACTGGAAGGCGTTCGACGGGTATGTTGAGAAGGTTATTTGATCTTCTTCCGCTCATCCCGGCTTTCGCCGGAATGAGCGGCTAACAGTCAAGCGCCAGCAAGCACTTTCATCGCCGCTTCATGCAATGCTGGCGTCGCCGCCGCAAGGGTTTCCCCGCGCGTGTCCGATCCCACCGGCTCGCCCTTCCAGTTGGTGATCACGCCGCCGGCGTTTTCGATCACCGGAACGAGCGCCGCATAGTCGTGATGCTGGAGCTTCGTCTCGACAATGAGATCAAGCTCGCCCGCAGCGAGAAGTCCGTAGGCGTAAGCGTCCATACTGTAGCGGCTGACGCGCGTTTCTTCGGCAAGCCGCGCAAACGCCGCCGCGGCGGCGGCGTCGAAATAGGCGTTAGGCGATGGATCGGTGGTCGAGAGCCGCGCCTCTGCGAGCGCCGCCACGCCGCTCGCCCGACATGCGCGCGCCACGCCGCCGCGATGGAATCGGGTCTCGCCGCCAAACCCGACAAGGCAGTCGTCCGAATAGGGTTGATCAATGATCCCGAGAACCGGCCGTCCTTCATGTTCGAGCGCGATCAGCGTCGTCCAGGTCGGCGCGCCGCAGACAAAGGCGCGGGTCCCGTCGACCGGATCGAGCACCCACCGCCATGGGCCCTTCCCTTCCCTGACGCCGAATTCCTCGCCCACAATCCCATGATCGGGAAACGCCTCTTCGATCAGCGCGCGCATCGCACGCTCGGCCTCCCGGTCGGCTTCGGTGACAGGGTCGAACGCCGCTTCGTTCTTGTTGACGACCGCCGCGCCCGCACGGAAACGCGGCAGCGTCTCGCCGCGCGCCGCATCGCGCAAGCGCTCGGCGAAGCCGGCGAAACCGGCGATTTCCTGATCGTTAAAAACCATGCCGCGGCGATCATGAAGACCGCCGCGGCGTGGTGCAAGTCAGAAGAGGAGAAGAGTGGGAGGGACCTTCCGTCTTCTGCTATTCGCTCGACATCGCCTTTGCGAGATCGAGAAGCCGGCGGCGCGGCTCTTTGTTGAGCTGGTAGTAGTAACGCACAAGATCGATCGTCTCCTTGTCGTCCAGCAACTCGGCGGCGGGGGCTTCCGCAAAACCGTATTCGCCATGCACCTCATATTCGGAGACAGGTTCATGGCCGTTCATGCCGTCGAAGAAATAGGAGACCGGCACATCGACCGCTTTCGCCAGCGACCAAAGGCGCGAGGCGGAAATGCGGTTGGCGCCGCTTTCATATTTCTGAATCTGCTGGAACCGGATATCGACCGCCTTGGCGAGGGTCTCCTGAGTAAGACCGAGCAGACGGCGGCGCGCCCTCAGGCGGCGGCCTACATGAATATCAACCGGATGCGGCATCTTTAAGCTCCTCAAAAACGCAACCGCGCTCGCGCCGCGAAGGCCGATGCGGATTTCGGAGGATCAAAACGCAAGCGCCGTGCCGGTCCGGCGAAGCGCGGCGCGCGCGCTCGCCTTATGCGGGACAAAGCCGCGTAATCTCTGGTTGAATCGAAAAGCCGAGCGCCTGACGGCGGCTGCGCGTTTACCTAACGATTGCGGCGGCGCGCTCACGAAGGCCGGTGCAAATTCTGGAACTGTACTGGTTTGAAACAGGCGCGGGACTAGTCCATCATTTTCGCCGAGCGCAGCCAGAATTCCTCGTCAAAGCCCGGGGTTTCGAGATTGGCGATGAACTGGCGCGAGGCCGCCTCCCAGGAAAAGTTCTCCGCCCATTTGCGGCAGGCCTCGGGATCGCGGTTTTCATACGCGGTCAGGCATGCCTTCTGGAGGCTCTCGTCCATCGAGCCGCAGCCCGCCGGCGCGCCGTCGAGAATTTCGAGCGGTCCGCGCACCGGATAGGCGGCCACCGGCACGCCGCAGGCGAGCGCTTCAACATTAACCAGTCCGAACGTGTCGGTGCGCGAAGGAAAGACGAAAACGTCAGCAGCCTGATAATGCTGTGTCAGCTCGTCTCCGTATTTCGGCCCGGTGAAGATCGCTTCGGGGTATTTCTCTTCGAGCTCTTCGCGCTGCGGCCCCTCGCCGACGACGACTTTCGTCCCCGGCAAGTCGCACTCAAGGAAATCCTCGATGCTTTTCTCGACCGCCAGCCGGCCGACATAAAGAAAGACCGGGCGTTCATATTTGTCGAACGGGGTTCGGTCGCCAAGCTTGAACTGTTCAAGGTCGACCCCGCGGGTCCACAGTTTCATCCTGTTAAACCCGCGCTCTTCGAGTTCTTCCATCAGACCCGGCGTCGCCACCATCATGGTCTCGCCGTCCTTGTGAAAGTCTTTCAGGACCGCATAGCCCCAGCTCGTCGGGATCTTCCAGCGCTCATTGGCGTATTCCGGAAAGCGGGTGTGAAAGCTCGTGGTGAACGGATAACCGCGGCGCTTGCAGAACCGGCGCGCGGCGCGGCCGATCGGTCCTTCAGTGGCGATGTGAATCGCATCGGGCTGAAACTCGTTGAGCGCTTTGGCGACCTTGCGATTCGGCATCAGCGACAGACGGATTTCCGGGTAGGACGGCAGCGGCACCGATTTGAAATCGTTGGGGGTGATGTAAAGCACCTCATTGCCGAAGCTGGTCAGGATCTCGCCCAGCGTATCAAGGGTCCTGACGACGCCGTTGAGCTGCGGCTTCCAGGCGTCGGTGCAGATCACCACCTTGAGGCCGCCATCGACCGACGGCATGTCGAAACGGGGCTTGGCCCGGGTGAGCCGGCCGACCCCCGACCCAAGGCGGCGCAAGGCGCTCTTTTTACGCTCAGGCGCATCCTGAGATTTGCGGTCTTTCATGGCGTCTTTCTGCAATAGCGTGGCGAGAGGTGTGCCCTAAACGAGCCCCCCTGGCTTTACAATTCCTCTTAACCGGTCCGTAGAAATTCTACTGTTATTGCGCTGCAAAAATATATTGCAATGCAAAATTCCGCCCCTTATTCTTTTCTTGCGACGGCCAGCCCGTCGTGCCCATTTTTTGGGCGTTTCCTCCCTATATACTTGACCGCGGGGTTTTCCCCGCGGTCTTTTTTATTAGCAATTGCGTCATTCCGCCGCCTGCGCCAGCCAGAGATCGTCGGAGCGCAGTTTCGTAATCGCCTCGATCATGGTCACCATGGAACGCCTCAGGGCTTCAAACCCTTCCGTGCGAGCAATACGTTTCTCGTCAAGGTAGAGCGCGCGGTTGATCTCAACCTGTAGCACGTGGACGCCCTTGGCCGGCCGGCCATAGGAGGCCGCAACATAACCGCCCGCATAAGGGGCGTTGCGCGCCACTTCGTATCCGAGGCCGACAAGCGTGTCTTCAACGACTTCGGTCACAAACGGCGCGCAGGAAGACCCGAAGCGGTCGCCGAGCACGAAGTCGATCTGCGCCTCGCCGCTGCGGAACGGCGCGCCGCCAGCCGACGGCATGGAATGGCAGTCGATCACCACAGCGCAACCAAACTGTTTCCGCGCGGCCTCGATCAGCCCGGCCAGCGCCTGGTGGTAAGGATCGTAACATTCGCCGATGCGCCGGCTGGCGTCGGCGTAATAGAGCTTTTTGGCGTAGATATCCTGGCCGTCGGCGACAATCCGCGGAATGACCCCGAGGCCGGCGATCACGCGGCTTGAGCGGCTGTCCGCCGATTTCGGCAGATTGTCGGCGAACATCCGCGGATCGAGCTCGTCGCGGGCGCGGTTGACGTCCACATAGGCGCGGGGAAACAGCGCCCGCAGGAGCGGCGCCCCAAAACGCGGCGACTCATCGAACATCAGGTCCACATAGCAATCCTCGGACTGGCGCAGCCCGTGCCGGTCGAGCCGGGATTTGCGAAGCAGATCGGTCGGATAGTCGCGGCCCGAATGGGGAGAGGCGAACACCACGGGCGAGGAAATCGCCTCCGGCGCAATCACCTCGATTGCATTCGGGACCGGTTCCGCGCCCTGCATTTTCGTTAACTTTTCCATCCTGGCGAGAGGGCCCTTTCGAGGCTTGAAAATGATACGACTTGGGGCATGTTAGCGTGAAGTTGCCGGTGACGTTAAGGCCGAAGGGCGCAAAATTCCGCCCCCGGACGCCGGAGCGGAACTTGCAATACGCTTATCGCGAGGCCGGGTTTAGCGTTCCTTAATCCCAAACCCGGACAGGTCGATCGAGCAAAGATAGGGCGGAAGTTCAATGGCGGCGATATTACTGGCTGAAGACGACGACTCCATGCGGCGTTTCCTGAAAAAGGCGCTGGAAAGAGCGGGCCATACGGTCGTCGACGCCAGCCAGGGGGACGAGGCCCTGACCGAGCTGCAGCTTCGCGAATTCGACCTTCTGCTGACCGATATCGTGATGCCGGTGATGGACGGGATCGAACTCGCCCGCCGCGCCGCGGAAATCGACCCGGAAATGAACATCATGTTCATCACCGGTTTCGCCGCGGTCGCCCTCAACGCCGCCAACCAGGCGCCGGAAGACGCGAAGGTCCTCTCCAAACCGTTCCATCTGAAAGATCTCGTGCGCGAGGTCGACCGGGTGGTCGCAGCCTGACGATTGCTTCGCAGGCGAGACTTGCCACATCGAAAATTAGACGCTAGAGACCGGCCCTTCCTGTTGGAACCGGCCGCGCCGCCAGTTCCCGGAGGGCGCGTAGCTCAGTGGGAGAGCACTACGTTGACATCGTAGGGGTCACAAGTTCAATCCTTGTCGCGCCCACCATTTTATTTCGGCGTATTTAAAACATTAAGCCAATGCATTTCGCGCCTTGGCGTTAAAAACTTCTCCAGAATCGCAAGCGGATAAAAACCGGCCTCACGCCCACATCCGCGCGCATGCGCGCGACACCGCGGCGGCGCGTGCGTCGTTTTCCGGGATTGCAATGTAGTCGTAAACGCCCGCCGTGTTCACGGACTCAAGATACGCGTCCAGCGCGGGAAGCGGATTCCCGAGGATATCGACAAGATCGTAGGACGCATCCTTGAGATACGCATAAAGATCCGCCGGGCGCGCGCCGAACGCCTTCAGCGTCGGGCCGCCAATCTCGAGATGCAAAACAGGTCTCGCGCGTTCGATCAGCGCGCGGGCGCCCTCGAGCGCCGCCAGTTCGGCGCCTTCGATATCGATCTTCATGAACGCCGGCCTGACCGCCGCATCGATGAAATCATCGAGCCGGATCGCAAGGCAGGCCTGATCGACCTTTTCGACCTCTTCCCCTTCAAGGGATTTGCGAATGTGGATTGACGATTTACCTGGATCAGTCGGCAGATAGGTGAAGCTGACAATCTTGTTCTCGTTAAAGCAGCATACGTTGAACGAGCGCACCTGGGTCAGGCCGGCGGCTTCGATATTGTCAATCAGGATCCTGAACTTTTCATAGATCGGCTCAAAGGCGTAAACGCAACCCGTCGGCCCCACTGCTTCGGCGAGCGGCAATGTGTGCTTGCCCTTGTGCGCCCCCAGATCGAACGCCGTGGCGCCTTTCGGCAAAATCGCCGTATAAACCTCTTTAACAGTGAGCTCAAACCTGTCCGGCGCATCGGAAAAACGGTTTACAATGCGCGTATAAAAGTCTTTGAAGCCCATGCGCCTTCCTTGCGGGATCACGGCGCCACCGAAGCCCGGCGGCGCCTATCGCATACAGTGCAAGCAGGAGTTTTGTGTTCGAATCCGGCCCGGACGGAAGAGGATCACAGCCCGCGCCTTTACTCAACCTGAAACGCGCGGTGGACGCTTCGCTATGTCGCCCAGTCGCGCTTGAGGCGCGGCGCGGTGACGATGAAGAGCGCCGCCGCGACGAGATAAAGGACCGAGCCCGAAAGGATCGCATAGCGCAGGGATTCGTCGCCATATTGCGCGGCGAGACTATCTGAAATCGCGCCGATCACGAGATTGCCGAGGCCGATTCCGATCAGATTGTTGATGAACAGAAAGATCGCCGACGCGGTCGCACGCATATTCGGCTGCACGAGATGCTGGAAAGCTGAAATGACAGGCCCCAGCCAGACAAGGCTCAGCGCCTGCAAGACGAGAAAGGCGAAGAACGCGATGTTGAGGTTCGGCGCGAGAACGCCGGCCACGAAAAACGGCAATGTCAGGATAAAGGCGCCGGCCGGAACCAGCGCATAGGCCGCCTTGCGGTCGGGCCCGTAGCGATCCGCCATGGCGCCCCCGAACCAAATGCCGGCGATGCCGCCGATAAAAAGCACGGTCGCGTAGAAATAAGATGCGAAGAGCAGCGGCCCGGCGTTCTCCGGAATCAGGAAATCCGGCATCCAGGAGAAGAAACCCGGCAGGTCTTCGCCGAAACTCCTGACGAAGAAGGACGGCAGCCAGAAGATGAGGCCGTAGCCCATCATCGAGGAACTGGCGGCGCCCAGCGACAGGCCCCAGAAGCTCGGCTTGCGGATCAATTCGCGCGCAACCTCCGCAATCGGCGCCGGGGTCGTCACGGCGCCGTCGCCGTCAAGCCCGCCGCGCTTCGGCTCGCGCATGGTGAGGCGAAACACCGGCGCGATGGCGAGGCCGGCGACGCCGACAATGATGAACGCCGTGCGCCAGTCGAGATAGCTGGTCAAAACGCCGCCCAGCAGAATGCCGAGCGCCGAACCGATCGGGATGCCGAAGGAATAAAGGCTCAAGGCGCGGGCGCGCTGGTTCGGCGGGAAATAATCGGAGATCAGCGAATAGGCGGGCGCGACGCCCCCCGCCTCGCCGACGCCGACGCCGAGGCGCGCGAGAAAGAGCTGGACGAAATTCTGCGCGAGGCCGCAGGCCGCCGTCATGGCGCTCCAGACAGCAAGGGCGACCGTCATGATCCAGACCCGGCTCTTGCGGTCCGCGAGCCAGGCGATGGGAATGCCGAGAAACGTGTAGAACAGCGCGAAGGCGAGACCACCCATGAGGCTCAGCTGCGTATCCGTCAGCGCAAGGTCCTCCTTGATCGGCACCGCGAGAATGCCGACGATCTGGCGGTCGATGAAGTTGAACGTGTAAACGACGACCAGAATGAAAAGGACGTAGGCCCGGTAAAGCGCGGTCGGGGAGCCGTCTTTCATTCCTGGTTATCTTCCGCTTTGTCGAGCGCAGCGAGAAACGCCATCGCATCGGCGACGGTTTCGGCCGGCGCTTCTTCCTGCGCTGCATGGCCGACGCCCGGATAAGTGATCAAGCGCGCGCCATCGATATCATCGACAAGGCGGCGGCCCTGTTCGATCGGAATGATGATGTCATCCTCGCCCCATTCGATCAGCGTCGGGGCGGCGATGCGCGCAAGCGCATCGGCCGGATCGGGCAGCGTGAATTTTTCAAGCGACCGGATCATCGCCGGACCGTTGCCTTCACGGCGCAACATGTCGCGCAGGGTTTCGACCCGTTCGTCCGTGATTTTTGTATCGTCGCCATAAACAAGCGCCGCGCTGGCGCGCACGCCGGCGTCCGGCGCGGTGAGCAGGTAAGCCTTCATGGCGGCGGGAATTTCCGCCGGGATGTCTGAAACGCCATTGTAGGGATAAGCGCCCGGCGAAACGAGGATCAGCGCGTCGACGCGGCCGGGATTATCTGATGCGAAACGCCAGGCTGCGAGCCCGCCAAGCGAATTGCCGGCGATCACCGCAGACGGAATGTTCAGCGCATCCATGACGTCGCCGATGAACGCGCCGCGCTCTTCCGGCGCGTAGCGCTCCTTCGGATCGGGCCCGGTAAGGCCATGCCCCAAAAGATCGTATCGGATAACGCGATAGTCATCCTTCAGAACCGCCGCCCAGCCGTCCCAGGTTTCAAGACTGTAGGTAAAGCCATGCAGGAGTAGGAGGGGCGGCGCGTCTGCAGGCCCTTCCTCGCGCACGCGCACGCGCGCGCCGGAGACTTCAACGAAGCGGTCGTGCGGCCCCATATATTTCGCTTCGATCGCATCGGCCGGTTCGCCTTTTGACGCCATGTAGACATAGCCGGCGGCAAGCGCGGCGACGGCGGCAAGGATTGCCGCAAGGATGATCAGCGCATTCTTCACGTAAAACTCCGACCGCATCAAAGGGGGAAAAACGAGGCGGCGGCGATACTATACATGCCGCCGCCTCTTGTTCCAGGAGGGAAGGAATTTCCTAGAACTGCACCTTAATGGAACCGGTCACCGTGCGCGGCGCGCCGTAGAAAGCCAAATTTACGCCTTCCTGGCCGAGCGTGGATGTATAAGGCATGACGTAGCTGCCGTCCTGATTCTGCGCCAGATAGTTATAATAGGCGATCTTGTATTGCTTGTCGGTGAGGTTCTTGCCGTGAACGCCGATCTGGTAACGGCCATCTTCGGAGGTCCATACGAGACTGGCGTCAAACAGGGCGTAACCTTCCTGATCGAGTGACGGATTCGGGATTTCGAAGATGCTCGTCTTGGTTTTGTAAGACGTCTGGGTGATCAGCGAGATCTCGCCGCTCCCCAGCGGGTGTGAGTAATTCGTGGTGATCGCCCCGGAAAATTCCGGCGTATTCTGAATGGCCCTGTCAGCCGAGATATCGACGCCGCCAGCGAGAAACTCCGTGTACTCGGCGTGAATCCAGCCGCCGCCCCAGGCAACGGAGAAGCTGTCGCCGGGTCCGAACATATCTTCACCGAGCAGCGCCGTTCCTTCCCACTCAATACCGTAGAGGTCGGCGCCGCCGGCGTTGGACACGACGCCGACAAAAGTCTGCGCCATGGTCATCGGGTCATAAACGCCTTCCGACGACAAAATCTGCACATCCTTATAATCCGCAAAGAAGAAAGCGAGATTGGACGTCACCCGATTGCCGGCGAAGCTCGCCTTCCAGCCGACTTCGTAGCTGTCGACTTCTTCCGGATTGAACAGGAAGTATTCGAACACGTCATCGCTGTCGACATCGCTGTCGCCGTCGATATCAAAAGTAACAATGGAGCTCAGCCCGCGCGGATTAAAGCCGCCGCCCTTAAAGCCCTGCGCGTAGGACGCGTAGAAATTATGTTCGCTGTTCGGGCTCCAGGCGAGCGAAACGCGCGGACTGAAATCCGTCCAGGTTTCTTCGCCGTCGAAATCCGAAGTGGTCGTGTATGTCGCGTCCGGACCGCCAAACGCCGGCGAATTGCCGGTCAGATAGGTCCGCCGCTCGACATGCGATTTACGCGTGTCGCTGGTGTAACGCCCGCCGACGGCAAGCTCGACGCCCGGCACGCCCAGAATACTTTCGAGGTCGAAAGTGAAATCGCCGAACACCGACCAGGACTGCGTATTAACATCGCCTTGCGTATAGGCGTTAAATCCGGCGAGCGAGGTGTCCAGAATAACGTCAAATTCATCATACGCGTTGGCGTCGATATAGAAGAAGCCGAGCACGCCCGCGACCGCGTCGCTTTCATAAAGCAGCTGCAGTTCTTCGGTCCATTGCTCGTTCGTGTAGATCACCGGCACATCGACATCCATCGCCGCGAGGCCGTCGAAATCGATCTGCTGGAGATTGTCGTCCTTGCGGTAGGCGGCGATGTTTTTCAGCGTCAGGTTTTCGCTCAGCGGGATCTCGATATGCAGAGCCCCGCCATAAGCTTCGGCCTCGTTTTCGCCGGTAATTCCGCCGCGCGTATCGTAGACGTCGTCAAGCACCGGAGCGCCGCTGTCGAGGCCCGGGATCACCCTGTGGCCGCCCTTGGGATTCGATTTGTCCTTCAGGTAGTCGCCGGAAAGCTTGATGAAGACGGCGTCATTGTCGAACTCCGTGCTGGCGCGGAAAGCAAGCACGTCCTTGTTGTAGTTCTTCTCGCCGGTTGTCAGATTGTCGCCGTAACCGTCGCGCGTCAGATAGGCGATCGACCCGCCGATCGCCAGTTCGTCCGTAAGCGGTACAGATGCGCTGCCGATAATATCGAACTGCCCGTATGTGCCGCCGGAGGCGCGAATGGTCGCCGTCGGCTCATCGCCAAGCCGCTTGGTGACGTATTTGACCGCGCCGCCGACCGTGTTGCGGCCATAGAGCGTGCCCTGGGGACCGCGCAGCACTTCGATGCGCTCCACATCGTAAATGTCCAATACGGCCGATTGCGGACGGTTGAGATAGACGTCGTCCAGATAAATGCCGACGCCGGATTCAAAGCCGGCGACCGGATCCTGCTGGCCAACGCCGCGGATGAACGCCGTAAGCGTCGAGTTGGTGCCGCGCGAAACTTTCAGCGTCAGGTTCGGCACCGACTGGGTGAGATAGGTGATATCTTGCGCCCCCTGCTGCTCCAGCGCATCACCGCTCACCGCCGTGACGGCAATCGGCACGTCCTGCAAGGTTTCGTCGCGGCGGCGCGCCGAAACGATGATCTGGTCGCCGCTCGCCGCACCGTCCGCTGCTGTGTTCTCCTGCGCCATCGCCGGGATTGCGCCGGCCGTGAGCGCCGCCCCCGAAACGAACGCCAGAAGCGCCGCTTTCGCGACCGGCTTGCAGAATTGTCCTCTTGATACGTTTAACATCACCCGCCTCCCAAGTCGGTATGGGCCGCATTACCGGCCTGTTTATGAAGGCAGAGTAGAAAGGATGCGGGCGCGTCATAATGACAGGCCCGCTCATAAAAAGTGGACATTTTCGCTCACGCCGCCGCCTTGCGGCGTCACGGGCCCCGGCGCGCCGACTGCCGCAAATAGGCCTTGGGGGTGAGCCCGTTCCAGTCCTTGAAAGCGCGGTTGAAGCTGCGGAATTCGGAAAAACCGAGCGCCTCGGAAACGTCGGCGATCGACCGCTCCGAGCGCAGTAACCGCTTCGCCGTGTCGTTCAGCACTTCGCGCCGTAGATCGCGGAAACTGGTGTTTTCTTCATCCAGCCGCCGGCGCAATGTCGCAACGCTGACGCCCATCTGGGCCGCCACCGCTTTCTGTTCGACGATCCCGCGCGTGAGCGCATCGCGCACGAGCGATTTGGCGGCAAGATAGGCGCCGCGTTCGCCGCGCGCATTGGCGACCGCATCAACAATGCGCTGATAGACAGCGTTGGCGGTCAGACTTTCAGGCGCAGGCGCGGCAATCGCCATTGTCGCCGCCGTTTTGTCGAACTCCAGTCGGTAAGTGTTGGCGCCGAACTTCACAGGCGCGGACCAATAGGCGAGCTGGCCATGTTGTTCCCGCCCCTTCGGCCGGCGCACATGAACGCTCTTGACGATTTGCGCCGCCGCATCCGGCGCAACCGTCATCAACATGCAATGAAGAAAGATGAGAATGCACTCGATTGAAAAATACCGGTCGTCGGAGGAAAGCGCCGCCATATAAGGAAAAGTCCGGTCGTCGATGATATAGGCGACGGACGTGTTCTTCAGCTCGACGCGATTATATTCCCCGCCATGCAACAGGTTATAGGAACGCGCGATCACCTGCATGACTTCAAGCAGGGTCTTGCATTCGCCGGCGTGCTGCAGGACGAAATCCGTGCTGCCGGGCAGAAGCTGGCGCGCCGACATATGCAGCGTTTCATCGCCGAACAGGATCGCCAGCCGATTCTGGATGCGATAGTAATCGCCCAGGGAAATTTCACCGCCGGAAGCCCCGGAAACAAGGCGCGGATCGAGATCAAGCGACCGGAGCAGGGCCGCAATATCGACGCCCGCCGCCGCCGCTTCGGCAAGCAGCGGCTGAATTCGATCAAGCGTTACTGAAATGGATCGCCTTGAATCCGCGTGGCTCATCTAATCGACTTCGTTTCTCTCCCCCGCCGTCTGTGTCCCGCGACGTCGCACTTTACCTACATATAGAAAACCGGAGCGCCTCACCGCAAGCCGCCCATGCGATTTGATGCAGTTACAGACCAGCGTGAGGAACCAGGCTAGAAACGCACCCGCGCGGAGAGCGTGAACCGCCGACCAATGACATCGTAATAACTCGGCAGCGTGTTGCTGGTCGGCGGATAATGCGCCACGAGCGGCGGCTCCCGGTCGGCGATATTCTCGACATTAAACTTTAACATAAGGTCGTCAGTCGGATTGAACCGCAAGGTCGCCCCGACATATGTCACGGCCGGCGCGTTGGTTTCCGGTATGTCAAACGCATCCGCCTTGATTTTAGCCCGCCGCGTTGCGTGGGCCTCCAGACCGAAACGTCCCCGCTCCGCACCCGCGGAAACGATGGTGACGTGACGGGGATAGACGCTCATGCCGTCGAGGCGCACCGGGTCGCGCCCGGGAGCTGACACCTCCACTTTATCCGTATAAGTATGGAAAGCGTTTACCCAGATTCGATCGAGCAAGCCGCTTGCGAAGGGCTCATATGCGTATCTCAACTCAAGATCGAGGCCGCGCCACAACATCGATTGATCCTTGTTCAACAAGATGCTGTCGTACGACACGAGTTGCTTCGTCGCCGGGTCGCGCGCAATGATAGGTTCGCCCGTCAACGAATTGTCGCCGCAGGAAATGTCGGAAAAATCCACACTGTCGTAACAGTCGCGAAGCCCGGTGTAATGAGCCGCGATCAGGTTACTGACGCGATACATTCTCCATGTCGCTGACATTTCCAGCCGTCCCGGAAAGTCAGCGATGAATTCTCCGGGGGAAACAAGCGCGCCGAATGACAATGATTTGGCCTTTTCGGATTCAAGCGCCGGGTTGCCGTGGTTTCCGGAATTGACCACCCCGCCTAAATTCATGAAATCATCGCCAACGCCGAGCCGGTGGTCGCTGAGGCAATTCTCGGCGAGGGTCGAAGACGCTGATGACAAATCCACCGCGCAAGGGTCGGGGATCCTAAAGGCCCATGTCGCTTCTTTAGAATAAAGCTCGGCGATATTCGGCGGGCGGCGACCGTCCATATGATGAACATAGAGCTTCACTCCGCCAACAGGGCGCCAGTCAGCAGCGGTTTCTATATTTGATATGGAATCGAAGACCGACGACGCCGTGAACCGATAATTCACGGCGACATCGAGTTCGCCAACGCCCGGCGCCTCCCGAAGCACAGGCAAGTCGAGCGCCGCCGTGAAGTCGACGGTTTCAAGCTCGCCGCGAAAATTATTCCGCCTCGGCAAGCCTATCGCCGTAACGTCAGATGGCGACAGCTCAGTCGAACGCAAAGACGTATACTTATAATCAATGCCGATTTTGGCGAAGATGTCTTCTGGAAGTATGTTTCCAATTGCGCGCCCCGCCTCAACGGAAGCGACATGCTCTTCCAGATTCAAGTGAGACTTGACGAAGGGAACAGTGACAAAATCGACGGCCTCTTCAGTCACCCCTCCCGGATCGAAATAATTCACCAATACGCATCCGGGGGTTTGAGGGCAGGCGCTTTCATCAAGCGTGAGCTGCACGCGCTCCGCGCTGACGCGGTTTTTTTGCGTGAATGAAAGATGCGCCCGGCCAAACCGGTATGACAGGGAAAGATATCCACGCTCCTGATCGCCCAACTTCGCGCCCGCCAGCAGCTCCGTATAGTAACGGTTCAGGTCATCCTGCCTTGGGCCGGCCTCAACAAACCGGCGGGCGAGGACGATGTTGTCCGGCGTCTCGCCGTAATAGTCTGTCAATTGCTGAACCAGAGGCGCCGGCGCCGTTGAATGATCTATCGGGATCGACAGCGCCTCGCCGGTAAGCAGGTCTGCGTGGCCGCCTTCGTAGGTCGCCGGCACGGGCGCAAGCTGATTGCCGGTCGCGACAACGCCGCCATAGGCTTCAGCAAAGATTTCAAGGGAATCGGAAAGCGCCGCTGAAAAACTGATATACCCAAGCACCCGCTCCATCGAGGGTGAAATCTGCATGGTTTCAAACTGATTGTAGCGCTGTTCGACCGCGCCGGTGTAAACCGTCGCCGAACTGTCGCTCGTCGGAATCAGAAACTGTCTTCCGGGCAACGGGGTATAGGCGCCATTTATCAACACGCCTGGAATAATGCCCGTTTGCGTGATCGGATCGCCGCCATAACCGGGCAGAAAATCGTAACCGCCGTTTCCGTCGGCCGTCAAACCATAGGGGATACCCAACGCTTCACGTTGTTTTCCCAATAACTCATCCCCATTGGCGAGACTTACGCCGGCAGTGATGTTGCCTGCGCCGCCCATCACATCCTTGCCGGCAATGAAATAGGCTGAGGTCTCCAATGCGTCTCCTTTTCCGGAAACGCCGATGTCCGCGCCAGCTTCGTAGCCGTCAAAGTTGGAACGCAGGACAAAGTTCACCGCGCCGGCGACGGCGGCGGAATCATACCGCGCCGCGCCTGCGTTCGAATCAATCTCAATGCGTTCCAGAAACGGCGTGGGAAAGCGTCCAAGATCGACCCCGAGCGTCACGCCATTGCCGCCTGGCGTAGGCGTCGCCGGGCGGCCGTTCAGAAGGACGGTGTTTCTCGCTCTTCCGAGACCGCGCAGGTCAAGATAATCAATCCCCGCCAGCGCGCCGTAAATGACCGTCGTGGCCGGCGTGAGGTCAGACGTTTCCAACGGCAGGTCGTGTAAAATCTCTCCAGCCGTGCGGCCGCTGACATAAGTTAGCTGTTGCTCGTCAATTGAAAACAGTTGCCGGGATGCAAGCGCGCTCTGACCGCTTGCAGCTGAAGCCGCCGCCGTAACATAAATGACGTCGGAAAACGGTTTCACCGGCGCAGAAGCCGCTGGCGCGTTCGCAAACGCCGCCGCTGTAATCGGCGCGATCGCATAACTTTTACGCCCGATTTTATGCAGTTCCAGCCCAACTTCGGCGAGGCCGGCCTTTAGCGCCCTTTCCGAAAACATCGCCCCGTAGAGAGGCGCAATCTCTTTTCCCTCGACTGCGCGACTGTCATAAACAAAGGAAAACCCTTCACGCGCCCTCAGATCATCGAGAGCATATTCAACAGACATGCGAGGGGGCGCTTCACTGACGATCGGACGCCGGGAGTCGGCGTCTTTAGGCTCAGCCGTCGCCTCGCCCGCCGTTAAAGCCGCGGCAAGCATCAAAATAATATGACGCGGCCGAAAGCGCATGGTCAGCCTTCGCTTTCCATGAGGACTATCCGGTCCGGCCCCTCGCGCGCCTGAAGCGAAAAGCTCAGCGAAATACCCGACACCGCAGCGGACTGATCGCCAGTGCTGAATTCTCCGGTAACGGGCAGATTGGCGAGGTCGGGGCTGGCAAGCGAGATGGGCTTGGCGAAATAGCGATTCAGATCTTCGATGACTTCGCCGAGGGGCGCATCGCGGAAACGCAGCTTGCCGATGCGCCAGGCGAGCGCCTGATTGGCGTCGAAACGTTCAACCGCGCCAGCGGCCCCGGATGCGTAAACGACGACCCTGTCCCCCGCCAGAAGCGTCACCGGACTACCTGCTTTCGGACGCACATCGACAACGCCGGAAACCACGCTGACGATGGATTCGCCCTCAAAAACGTCGACATCAAAGACCGTGCCGGTGACGACAATCTCCGCCTGCTGCGTCGCGACGACGAACGGCCTGGCATTGTCTCGTTCTACAGAAAACAACGCCTGGCCGCCGTCCAGCCTGACCTCACGGCGATCGCGACTGAACGCTACGGCGATGGCGCTTTTGGTGTTCAACTCGACAGTGCTGCCGTCTTTAAGGCCGACTTTCTCCATCTCTCCGACTGCGGTTGCATACTGCAGATCGCCTTGAGGAAAGATATTTTGCAGTCTTACCGTTAAAACGGCGGCGCAAATCAGGATGAGGGACGCCGCAATCGCAGCATACTGAACGAAGCCGCCGCTTCTGGCGTCGGCCCGGGCCTCCAGTTCGCTTTCAAACTCAGCCGCAAGCAATTCCGCGCTCGCGCCGTCAACGGCGTCAAGCGCATCCTCCAGCTCATCAAAAGCCAGGCGGTTCAGTTCCGATGCGGAGAGCCAACCTTCGAACTCCGCACGCTCCGCTTCGGTGATCGCGCCGGACATCAACCGGGCCTGCCACCGGATCGCGGCCTCGTTTCGGTCTTGCCTATTATCATTTTGAATTTGGGTCATGGCGCAATTTTCTTTCTGTGCGCAGACACCTTCCCGGTAATGTCAATGACATTCGCCCGCCCCGCTTCACGTTGCACGGCTTCCCGCAACGTCTTCAGCGCGGAAATAATGTATTTCTCAACGCTGCTTTCCGAAACCTTGAGATCAGCCGCAATCTCCCGATAACTCTTGTCCATGAACCGGCTCATGATAAACGCGCGCCGCGTGCGGTCCGGAAGGTGGGAGATCGCTTCCATGCTCGCTTTTAACTCCTGCTTGGCTTCTGCGGCCCGTTCTGGAGACGGCGCGTCCGACGGCACAGCCTCCAGCAAGTCTTCGACCGAGGCGCTGTAGGATGCAGGAAGCGCCGGCGAGCGGCGGCGGGACCGGAACTCGTTCGCAGCGAGATTGGCGGCTGTTTTGAAGATCAGCGCCCGCGGGTTATCGATTTCATTGGATTCCGCGTACCGCAGCACCCGGAGATAGGCGTTCTGGGCGATATCCTGTGCGGTTTCCGCCTCGCCGAATTTCTGGGTCAGCCAATTGACGAGCAACCGGTTGTGCTTGCGCACAGCCCGTTCCACGGCGCGTCGCCGCGTTAACGCCGCCTGGCGTAATGCCTGATCTTCTGACGCCATCACAACTCCAACACTCACCAAACGCAATTTTTGCGCCCGATAGCGGCCGACCCCGTCCCTCCACCAGCAGCCCCTCAAAAAATTTGTGAGGGAGTCCCCTGATCCGGTGTCAACAAGGTCGGGTAGTTGACGGCGTCGTATCCTCCGAGTCCGTAAACAACCCAGGATTGAACAAGTCGGAATGCGCTTTTTTGCACTTTGAGCGCATTCCGACATTGCTCAAGCTTTAAGAGCTTAGGGCGCCGTTTGCGCCTCCCGCAACTCCCTCCGTTCAAAAGTCTGTGGCTTTTCGGGCACATCCCGGCCGTTAGAGCGTCGCGCCGGTGAGGGAGCCCGCCCGCTCAATGTCTCAAATTCAGGCAGTCGGCTGTCCTGCGGCCGCATTGCTGGGAGGGGCGCACCCAACGCGGTGTGTTTGCCGATTATCAATCCTAAGTAGAGAAGGGCATCCAATGCATTTTCAGACAAAGAGAAAAAGCGTTCGTAAACAAATGTTTATGGGCGCAGCGGTGGCGGCGCTCGCGCCGGCCGCATTACTGACCACAGCTGTCGCGACGCCAGCTGCGGCTCAGGACTACACGTCTGGCGCTGTCGCCGGTTCAGTTGTCGACTCTTCCGGCAATCCTGTCTCCGGCGCGACGGTGACGATTACCTCAAGAGATCGCGGATTTACCCGCTCGGCGACGACGACCAGCGCCGGCACGTACCGTTTTTCGGGCCTGTCGGTTGGCGAATACGACGTCACGGCGACATCCGGCGGTCAGTCCCAGACGCGCGAAGGCGTTCGCGTCTCACAGTCCTCGACTTCGGGCGTCAATCTTCAGCTCGGAACAGGCGACACGCTTGTTGTTACGGGTACGCAACAAAATCTCGACTTTAAAAACACGACGACGGGCGTGAGCCTTGACGTTACGGCGCTGACCGCTGAAATCCCGGTCGGTCGCGATCTGACGTCTCTGACCCTGCTGGCTCCCGGCACAACCCTTGGCGACGACGGCTTCGGCAATCTTTCCTCGCTCGGCGGTTCGTCGGTTGCGGAAAACGCCTACTATCTCAACGGCCTCAACATCACCGACTTCAACAACTACACCGGTTCTTCGCTGGTGCCGTTTGAATTCTACCAGTCGGTGGACGTCAAAACCGGCGGCTATCCGGCTGAATTCGGTCGCGCCACCGGCGGTGTCGTAAACGCTGTCACCAAATCCGGCAGCAACGACTTCATGGCTGCCATCCACCTGAACTACGAGCCGGACGCGCTTCGTTCTGATGCGCCAAACACCTACGCGCGGGCGAACCATCTCGATGAACGCCGTCGTTTTGACGCTGTTCTCGAAGTTGGCGGTCCGATCGTAGAGGATCGTCTGTTCTTCTATAGCCTCGTTGAAATCAACGACAACATCACGAAGAACGCTGGCTTGCTTTCCGGCACGCAAGTGGTCGATACGCAAAAGTCGCCCTTCTTCGGCATCAAGGTCGACGCAATCCCGATCGACGACCACCACTTTGAGTTCACCTACTTCGACACGGCCCGGACGGTTACTCGGACATCATATGATTATGATTCCACCGATGACACGTTCGGCACCGCGCCGATCGGCCTCACAAACTTCGACTTGGGCGGCGAAAGCTTTGTCGGCAAGTATACGGGTAACTGGACCGAATGGCTCACAGTCTCCGTTGCTTACGGCAAGAACAACGACCGTAACGAACTCCGCCCGCAATTCGGCAGCGCGGCATTGCCTTATTCTGTCGACCTTACGGATACGGGTGCGGCTTGCGGCTTTTTCGCTTTGTGTAACGGTCAGACGACGACGACCGAGGACTTCCCGCAATACACCAGCCGCGAATTCTGGCGGGCCGATGCGGACCTGTTCTTCAACCTCCTTGGCGACCACCACATTCGGATCGGTTACGACCAGGAAAAGAACAATCTCGTCCACAGCGACACCCGGACGGGCGGCGGCGACTTCGCTCGCGCCTATATCTATCGCACTTGCGGCGCGGCTACGCTGCGTTGTATGGGCGCCACGGTGCCGCTGGCGGTCGGCGACGACTATGTCGAAATCAACCACCGCACGGTCGGCGGTTCGTTCGACGCCAAAAACGTTGCTTTCTACTTCCAGGATGAATGGAACGTTACGGAGCGGTTGACGCTGAATCTTGGCGTACGCCTCGATCAGTTCAACAACTTCACCGCCAATGGCTCGCAGTTCATTGACTTCAACAGTCTGTGGGCGCCGCGCGGCGGTTTCTCCTATGATGTGTTCGGCGATGGCCGCGGTCGCCTCTATGGCAGCTATGGCTGGTACTATCTGCCGGTCGCAGGCAACACCGGCTACCGTCAGGGCGCTCAGGAATATTATTTCCGCGAGTACTGGACTTACACCGGCGTCGACGGGAACGGTATTCCGACGCTCGACCAGCAGCTCGTTAACTTCCCGAGCGGCGACGCCTGCCCATACGGCCTTGAGCCTGGCTCAGCCGGGGCTGGCTCTATTTCCTGTAACGTGACCGGCGACGGCACGGTTCAGGATCCGACGGCTTCGATTTCACGCAATCTTCGCGCAACCCGCGAGCACGAAATCATCGTCGGCTACGAGCATCAGCTCACCGATCTGTGGACTGTCGGTGTTAACTACACGCACCGCAATCTCGCTGTCACGGCGGAAGACGTTGCTGTCGACGCAGCGATCATCCGCTATTGCGAAGCTGAAGGCATCACTGGCTGTTCGTCGATCTGGACCGGCTATCACCAGTACACCCTCATCAACCCGGGCGCAGACTCGACTATCGTTTTCGCCGACCCGCTTCCGGGCGAGATGGAACAACGCACGGTGGACTTCTCTGCTGCAGAGCTCGGCTATCCGCTAGCGCGTCGGTCTTATGACGCGGTCGAGTTCACCTTCCAACGCGCCAGCGACGGCGTGTGGAACCTGCAAGGGTCCTACACCTGGTCGGAAAGCAAGGGTAACTCGGAAGGCTTCGTTCAGTCCGACTTCGAACAGGACGACGCCGGCATCACGCAGGACTACGACCAGCCGGAGTTCACTGAATACTCCTACGGTCTCCTGCCGAACCACCGTCGTCACCGCATCAAGGTGTGGGGATCCTACAACGTGACTGACAATCTGCTGTTCGGTACGCAGATCCAGGTCAACTCCCCGCGCCCGCTGAGCTGCTTCGGCTATCATCCGCTGGCGCAGATTGACGATACCGGCCCTGGCGGCGTGCCTGATGGCGTTCCGGAGCCTTACAACAACTACGCCAATGGCTACGGCGCTGGCTCGCACTATTGCGGCGGCGAACCGGCTCCGCGGGGCACCGGCAACCAGACGGACTGGATCTTCCAGGTCGACACCTCCATTCGCTACAACATGGAGCTGCCTGGCGGCCAGGGCGTTACGCTTCGCGCCGATGTGTTCAACCTCTTCAACGCATCCGGCGCGGTGCAGTTGCGCGAGACGGGCGAGCAAACGGAAGGCGCTTTCGACGACCCGTATTACGGGCAGCCGACCGCTTACCAAGAGCCGCGTTACGTTCGTTTCGGCGTCGACATCGGCTTCTAGTCGTTACTAACGACCAACAAACAGAAAGCGGCCCTTCGGGGCCGCTTTTTTTGTTTCTGCATAAAGCCGGAACGGTCAGCCGCAAACGCCGGGCGACGTGCAAAGCTTGACGCGGAGCGAGCGGCGGGGCCAGCGCGTCGCCGATTTCTCGAACGTCACCGACGAGATGAGATAGTGAGTAAGGCCCGACGTGTAGGGGTAGGATATTTCCGCGATGATCATCGATGCGTTGACGTCAAGCAGGGACGGATCAGGCAGACCGTCATAGGCTGCGCCCTTTGCGTAAGGCGCGCCGCCGGAATTATCGCGGCTCCAGTCGACGACAGGATCGCCGTCCGGGTCCGCTATGACGCTGACAAGCCGCACGGTCATCGGATCGCCGTTGGTATCGACGATCTGCACGACGCCGTCGAACAGATCATCGACTTCACTCATTAAAAGCTCCGATTCCTGCGCCGCAAGGTCCGCAAGCGTGTTCGCCGCCAGCGACACGCGGCGGCTGGTCGCCAGCGCATCCGATCCTTCGACGACGCCGAAGAACAAGGTCAACAGCACCGGTACGATCAGCGCAAATTCCGTCGCCGCGACGCCAGAGCGCGCGCCGGCAAAAACGGACGGCGCAAAGGCAATTCGGTTTTTCAATGAGCGCATCATGGCTTAACTGTCGAACGGTTCATTGCGGAAAATCGAAACGGAAATCACCTTGCGTCTTCCATCGGGCGCTCTTCCAAGACTGAGGCCCAGCGCCGGGTTGACGGGCTTGTAGAGAAAACAGACGCGCACCCGGACGATATCCCGCTGGCCGCCATAATCGGTTTCGTCGAACTGAACGCCCTGAATTGTCGGATCGGATTTATCGCGGCAGACCGGACTTGAAAGATCCGCCGCCAGCGCGCCGAAACTGCTGAAACTGGTGATGTCTATGGTGAGCGTTTCCGAGCAATCGCCGAACGTGTCGACCACATTGCAGATTTTATCGTAAAACGCGTCGCGCGAAACGCCGCCGTCCTGCGCCTGGCCGGTGCGAATGAGGCGCGCTGCGAGCGCATTGGCCTCCTCGACGGCGGAGTTCACGAAAAAATACCAGCCGGCTTCGAGTATCGAAAACACAAGCGCCAGAAATAGCGGCGTCACGAGGGCGAACTCCACCGCCGCCGAGCCTCGCCGGTCGCCGCCAATCCCCCCGATCCGCTTCCTTTTCATTCGCCCTGCCTCCGGCGATGGCGCAAAGACACCGGTTTCGCGCCCGCTCCGATGGCTACATTTTTAGCCATTGGCGGTTAATGAGGCGTCAGGATTATTGGTTAAGCGGACGTTACCGTTAAAGGAAGGCGCATAGCAAAAAGGCGCTCGCCGGGAGCGCCTTTTCAACCGTCAGCTGAAAACCCTGAACAAGGTTATTTGCCGGTGATATTCTTGATCTTGTTGCGGGCCGCTTTTCGCGCGCTAATCAGTTTACGAATCTGATCCGTCGTTTCGACGCTCAGCAAGTCGTCATGACTGGTGGGCGACGCCGAATGCGCTTCTGCGCCGGCGAAACTCTGCAGACCAACCCGGTTGAGGTAGGAAGCGGCGAGATCGTCCGCATAACCCTCAAGCGCGACAGTCCGGCCGGCCGAGGCGAGTTCGTTGCGGAAGGTCGCGGCCTCATAAAGGAAAGTAATGATCGAAACGGCGACATTGCCGCGCGGAACCCCGTAATCCGCAATCTCATAGCGAGAGATCATGGCATCGCCGTTCTGGTCGAGGGCGGTCTGCGTGAAGGGATACTGATCGTTAAAGGCTCTCACCGTCTGCGGATTGGCCCCGCCTTCAAACAGCGCAAAGAACTGGACGCCGATGCAATTCGTGTTCTGGCTGCGGCAGGCGGTCGGAATGGCGTAAAAACCGATCTCGCCATAGGCGTTCGCGATAACGACATTCTGGCCATTATCGAACTGGCCGCTTTGCCAGGTGATGCCAAGTTCGCTGAGCACGGGCCCAAGCGAAGTCTGGTCGAAATTCTTGATGACAGCCGAAGGATTGGAGACCGGCGATTTCGCCGGGCCGCTCGACAGGCTGTTCTGCGCCGCCGCGCCGGATACCATGAGCGCCGCCGCGCCAAGACCGATAAGAAACGTCTTCATTGTCTTCACCCTACCCTGTTCTTTCGACAAGCATCCCCAGAGGGTTAACCATAAGGGATTTGCGGCCGCCACGCAAAGCGTCCCGGTTTCGGGGTTCGGCGCTGATTTCTAATGACTTTCGGGGCCCCTCGTGGTTTACGCGGGCGGTTATGGAACAGACCGCACCCGCCGAACGCGCCGACGGCCTCGAGGCCCGCCGCGCCGCCCTTGACCTCCTGACCCGCATGGCGGGCGGCGCCTCGCTTGACGAAGCGATGGGCGCAAGCCGCGCCTTCGGCGACCTCGAAGGCTCCGACCGGGGCTTTGCGCGGGCCTTGGCGACGGCGGTCCTGCGCCGCCGCGGCGGGCTTGATCATGTGCTCGGCGCCTATATCGACCGGCCGCTGCCGAAACGCGCCGCGCGGGTGATGGATGTCCTGCGCCTCGCCGCCGCCCAGACGCTCATTCTCCGCACCCCTGACCACGCCGCGGTCTCGACCGCCGTGACGCTTGCGGGCGAGCGACGCGAGACCGCCGGTTATGCAAAGCTCGTCAACGCAGTCGCCCGTAAAATCGCCAAGGCCGGGCCGGAGGCGCTCGAAAAACTGCCCGCCCGCACCGACACGCCCGCCTGGCTGTGGCGCGCCTGGGAACGCGCATACGGCCCGCAGGCGGTCCGAAAGATCGCCGAAGCGCATCGCACGGAACCGCCGCTCGATCTCACCCTGAAAGATCCGGCGGAAGCCGAACGCTGGGCCGGGCGGCTCGGCGCGGAACTGTTGCCAGGCGGAAGCCTGCGCCTTACCGGCGTTCACGACGTCCGCGCCCTTGAGGGCTATGGCGAGGGCGCATGGTGGGTGCAGGACGTCGCCGCAAGCCTGCCGGCGAAACTGCTGGGCGACGTCATGGGCAAGCGGGTGTTCGATCTGTGCGCCGCGCCCGGCGGCAAGACGCTCCAGCTCGCCGCCGCGGGCGCAAATGTGGTCGCGGTTGATATCTCACCGCCTCGGCTTGAGCGGGTTTCGGAAAACCTTGCGCGCACCGGGCTCAGCGCCGCCATCGTCGCGGAAGACATGCTGAAATGGCGGCCGAATGAAAAGGCCGACGCCATTCTTCTCGACGCGCCCTGTTCGGCGACCGGCACCATTCGCCGCCATCCGGACATCCCCTGGACGAAGACCGAAACCGATATCGCTGCGCTTGCGTCGCTGCAGGCGAGAATGATCGCCCATGCGCTCGACTTTCTCAAACCCGGCGGCGTCCTCGTTTACTGTGTCTGCTCCCTGCAGGCGGAAGAAGCCGAAAAGCAGGCGGAGGCTGCACTGGCGCGGCATCAAAACCTCTCCCGCAAGCCGGTCGAACCGGAGGAAATCGACGGGCGCGCCGACGCCGTGAGCCGCAAGGGCGATTTGAGAACCCTTCCCTCCATGCTGGGCGCGCAGGGCGGCATGGACGGGTTTTTCGCCGCACGTTTCGTTCTCGCCGGCTGAGCTTTGTTGCGGCGCCAAAAAAATTCATGATTTCCATAGGATTAAGCAAGGCCTGCGGGTCGCCGAAAAGCGCCGATTTCGGCCGGCGGCCCCTTGATTGGCGTGAAGGAGCCCACGATATTACGTCCCGTAATTTAACGGGGCTTTGAACACCCCGGAACGGGAAACGGAAAGGACCGACCCTTATGAACGACCCCCGCATTCAATATGGCAGCACCGCTGATCGCGCCGGCGTCGCGATCGACCAGGGACTGCGCCAATACATGCTCGGCGTTTACAACTACATGGCCCTCGCTGTCGCCGGCACGGGCCTGATTTCCATGCTCATGGCCGGCAACCCGGCGCTGGTCTATCAGATCGCCGCAACGCCGCTCAAATGGGTGGCGTTCATCGGCATCCTCGGGCTTGGCTGGTTTGCGCCGCGCGTGATGTTCTCCGGTTCCAAAATCATGGCGCACGGCATGTTCTGGCTTTACGCCGCGCTTTGGGGCGTGCTGATCGCGCCGATGCTTTACGCCTTCCAGCAGGCCGGCGCCGCGCAGGATATTTATCGCGCCTTCTTCATCACGGCGTCGGTGTTCGGCGCCATGAGTCTTTACGGCTACACCACGAAGAAGGATCTCTCCGGCTGGGGAAGCTTCCTGTTCATGGCCTGTATCGGCTTGCTGATTGCAATTGTCGTCAACGCCATCATCTTCCAGAGCACGATGATGAGCCTGCTGACTTCTTGCGGCGTCGTCCTCATCTTCTCCGGCATCACCGCCTATGAAACGCAGATGATCAAGTCGTTCTATCGCGAAGGCAGCGCGATGAATGAACGCGCCGCGATCTTCGGCGCCTTCGCGCTTTACGGCTCCTTCGTCACGCTGTTCGTGCACATCCTGAATATTCTCGGGATCATGCGCGACTAGATGCAGCGCTAACCGTCTTGAACGAACCCCCGCCATCCGGCGGGGGTTTTTTCTATCTGACCGAAGCGTGACCATTGGCGCATCGATTTCGATTTGCCCCCGTCTGCGCCCGCGCCTAAAGTCCCGCCCATGACAGCAAGAGACCAGTTCGATTTGGCCGTGTCCGGCGCCGATGCGGCCGCCGCCGCCGGTTATGATGATTATGTCAACGAGTTCCTGAGCTACGGGGCGAACCTGCGCGCCCTGTTCGCCGTCGCCGACGCCAATCCCGGCGCGCCGTTGCTGAACGCGCACGCCGCCGCCCTGCATCTCGCCTTTGAAGGGGCGGAAGGGTGGGCGTATGCAGGACCCTATCTTGAAAAAATGCGCGCCGCCGAACCGTCCGGCAATGAACGCGAGCGGCTTTTCTGCGCCGCCGTCGAGGCCTGGTCGGCGAAGGATTTTCACCGCGCCATGACCGTCCTCGATGAGCTCACCGTGCGCTGGCCCGCAGACCTTTGCGCCGTCAAATGGGGCCAGTATCACGCCTTCAATCTCGGCGACCAGCCGGCGCTCTTGCGCCTCGGCCAGCGCGCGAGCGTCGTCCATGAGAACGCGCCTTACGCCCACGGTATGATCGCTTTCGCGCTTGAACAGAACCACCGTCTCGAAGAAGCCGAAGACGAAGGCATGCGCGCCGCTGAAATCGCCATTGACGACGCCTGGGCGCATCACGCCGTCGCCCATGTTCTCGAAACCGAAGGCCGCGCCCGTGAAGGCGCGCGGTGGATGGAACATTGCGCTCACACATGGGAGAAGAAAGGCGTCTTCATCCGCGACCATAACTGGTGGCACGCGGCGCTGTTTCATCTGGCGCTCGGGCGCGAAGCGGAAACGCTCGAGATTTTCGACAAGCATCTCTGGGGCGCCTGGCCGGAATTTCCGCAGGAGCAGATCGGCGCCGTTTCAATGTTGTGGCGGCTCGAGCTCAAGGGCGTTGATGTCGGCGCGCGCTGGGCGCCGGTGGTCGGCGAAGCGCGCCGCCGCGCCGGCGAACATCTCTTCCCGTTCCATGACCTTCATTACATGTACGCGCTGGCCCGCGCCGGGGAAGACGGCGAAGCGGGCGCGTTCCTCGCATCCATGCGCAAACACGCCGAAACGCTGACCGGCGAAAAGGCTCATGTCTGGGGCGATATTACGGTTCCCGCCGCCGAGGCGATCGCCGCGTTTTTGTCAGGCCGGCGCGCGGATGCGGCGAATGCGCTGCAACCCATTCTTCCCGAACTGCACAAGATCGGCGGCAGTCACGCGCAGCGTCATGTGTTCGTGGAAACGTTCGAGGCGTGCGCCAACGACGTACGCTCAAATATGAGATTGCCCTAGGTCGCCAACCGCAGTTTACGCCGGTCGAAATAGCGCAAGACCTGTCCGAGGTCGTGGCCGCGTTTGAGGATCGCGCCGGTCATCGAAACGATCACAAAGGCGCCCTGCTTCTTCGCCAGCTTCGGGCGTTTTTCGATGCGGTAAAGGGGCATCTCCGACGCCTTGCGGAAGATCGAGAACACCGCCGCATCATCAAGACAATCAATGGCGTAATCGCGCCAGTCGCCGGCGGCGACGAACTGTCCGTAAACGCCGAGAATGCGGGTGAGCTCTGAACGGCTGAAAGCAACCGGGGCGGCGCGCGGACGCGGCGCTGGAGCTGGAGTGAACGAACGCATTGGGGTTATTTTCGACCGGCTCGGGCGAAACGGCAAGCGCTAAGGGTAATTTTTCCACAACCCGCGCGGGAGTTTCATTCTCAAAAAAGCCATAATTGATCCCTGTCTGCGCCCCAATCGGCGCTCATCCTGACCCCGTCGGACGGGCGATGCGGCCGGAGTTTCCGGTTTTAACCATCGCCCCCAGCCCCCGGGAGATCAGGCACGTCACCCGTCCGGCGCATTTCCCCTTGGCCGGCGCGCCGCCTTGACCTTCGCGCGCAACCGACCGAGGACAGGCGGCGATTGTTGGAAAGCCCGCCGCCGTCTCATGAACCCCGTCATCGCTGTCGCTCTCCCCGTTTTCGGGATTATCGCCGCCGGTTTCGCCGCCGGCCGCTTCAGCTTTCTCGACGCGGGCGATTCCCAGGCGCTCAACAAATTCGTTTTCCGTTTCGCGATGCCGGCGGCGCTCTTCAATCTCGCCGCGTCGACGCCGCCGCCCGGCAGGGAAGACGTAGCGCTCGCCGCTTCATACGGGATCGCCGCCGCCGCCGCGCTTGGCGCCGGCTATCTCTGTTCGCAAATACTCTTTCCCCTGACGAAAAGGGAAGCAGGCGCGCACGCCCTCGCATCGACTCTCGGCAATGCGGTGTTTCTCGGTCTCCCAATCGCGCTTTCGATCGAAGGCTGGGCGCGGCCGTTCATCGTCCTGATGCTGATTGAAGGGATTTTCGTGATTGCAATCGGCGCCGCCCTGATGGCCCCGCGCCGCGAGGACGGTCATTGGCCGACCCGCATCGCAGGCTATTTCGCCGGCGCGGCGCGCAACCCGCTAGTGATCGGCATGGCCGCAGGGTTCGTCTATTCGGCTTCAGCCCTTCCCTATGGCGGACCGGTTGAAACGTTTTTCTCCCTGCTCGGCCGCGCCGCCGGGCCTACGGCGCTGTTCTCGATCGGTCTTTTCCTGGCGACTCACCAGTTCCCTGCGCTCCGTTCCGTCGCCGGCCGGGTCTCGCTGATTGCATTCATGAAGATGGCGTTCCTGCCGGCGGTCGCGCTCTCGGCCGCGTATTTCCTCGACGTGACTGACCCGCATTATCTCGGCGCGCTGGCGCTTTTCGTATTCACGCCGTGCGCTGTCGGCTCCTTCGTCATGGCGAGCCAGTACGACACCGCGAAAAGCGAGGTCGCCGCTGCGGTAAGCCTCACGACGATGCTGTCCGTTCTGACGATTTCCGGCGTGCTGGCGTTGCTTGCGTAAACCTATCGCCGCCTTGCCAGCGTCTTCTTCACCGCGTCGACGAACTCGCTTCGCTGCACGGTGAACTGCGCGGGCTGTTCCTCGCGCCATTCCTTGTTGTCTTCGATGTCTTTCGACAGCTCCGCGCCGAGAATGAGATCCTTGATCGTCACCTCGTTCTTGAGGCGCTCGTCCTCGCCTTGAATGACGGCGACCGGCGCGGCGCGCTTGTCGGCGTATTTGAGCTGCTTCCCGAAATTCGAGCCGCCGAGATAGACCTCTGCGCGCAGGCCCGCATTGCGAAGGTCCGTCGCCATTTGCTGGTAGGACGCCATCTGGTCCTTCTCGAGCGCCAGCACGATAACCGGCCCCTGCATACCGGCGCCGGTTTTCTGCTGCAGCGCCAGCGCCGCCAGCAACCGCGAAACGCCGACCGATATGCCGACGGCCGGAACCTCGACGCCCTTGAAGCGTTTGACCAGCCCGTCATAACGCCCGCCGCCGCCGACTGAGCCGATCTGCACCGGCCTGCCCTTTTCGTCTTCTGTCGCAAAGGCGAGGTCGGCCTCGAAGACGGGGCCGGTGTAATATTCAAGGCCGCGAATGATCGAACAGTCGAAGACAATCGGGCGCTGATCGAAGTCCGGAATCGACGCCTTGATGCCGGCGAGTTCGGCGAGCCCCTCGCCGCCGGTTTTTGTTTCGCCGAGCAGCGCGCTCATCTTTTCAAGGGAATCGCCCTCGCCCGCGCCCGACTGCAGAAACGAAATCACCGCCGCGATCTTGGCGTCGTCGAGCCCCGCGCCGTCTGTAAAGTCGCCGGACTCATCCTTGCGGCCGGGCCCGAGCAGCAGCCCCACGCCCTCGGCGCCGAACTTGTCGAACTTGTCCATGGAGCGCATCACGGTGAGACGCGTTTCCGCATCCGCTTCGCCCGCAAGACCGATCTTCTCGAATAATCCGTCGACGATCTTCCGGTTACTAACCCGGATGACAAAATCGCCGCGGGCGATCCCCGCCGCCTCGATCACTTCCGCAAACAGCGCGCACATCTCCGCATCGGCGTAAGGCGCGGGCGCGCCGACTGTATCGGCGTCGCATTGGGTGAACTGACGGTAACGGCCCGGTCCGGGCTTTTCGTTGCGCCAGACGGGCCCCACCTGATAGCGCCGGAACGGTTTGGGCAGCGCGTCGAAATTCTCCGCGACGAAGCGGGCGAGCGGCGCTGTCAAATCATAGCGCAGGCTCATCCATTGCTCGTCATCGTCCTGCAGCGAGAAAACGCCGGCGTTCGGCCGGTCGACATCCGGCAGGAATTTGCCGAGCGCGTCTGTGTATTCAAAGGCCGGGGTCTCCAGCGGATCGAATCCATAGGCCTCATAGACGGCGCTGATGCGCGCCAGCATCTCGCGCTCGGCGGCGATTTCCGCGCCGAGACGGTCGCGAAAGCCCCTCGGGACCCGCGCTTTGGGCCGGAATGTCTTTTGTTTTTTAGCCATCAGACTCGTCCTTCAAGGTGCGCGGGATAGCGCAAGCCCCGGTCCGCCGCAACCAAAGCCGCCGCCCCAAGATTGACCCGGCGTGAAACGCGGCGTTCAATGCAAGGCGCAAGCGCGCGAAGGGAGATCGCCATGCCTGTACCCAGATGGTTCCTTGCCGGATCGTTCCTGAGCCTTCTCGGATGCGGCGTCCAGGGAGGCCCAGTCCCGCGGGATATGTATCTGACGCTCTCGGTGTCGACGACCGACGTCAGCGTTCAAACCTCGATTAATGGCAAGCACAACGACTTCGCCTCGAGCGACAGCGGGGCCATGACCGCTTCAATCCCGCTCAACCAGTTCGTGCGTGAAGGAGACAACGAGGTCGCTTTTGTGCTCGCGCTCACCGACAGCGACGGCGAGCCGGCGCCTCGTTTTCTCGCAACCCTTGAAATCGCATTGACCGGAGAGATCATCGACACGCTCGATCCGGGGGAGCGGACGATCTTCTCCCGCGCGCTTGGCGAAAACGAGACAGGCGCCCTGCTTGCTGGAGAGACCATCACCATTCAGCAGGAATTTGAAATCGACAGGATGGCGCTGGAGGCGATGAAAAAGAACGCCCCCTAAGCGCGCTCAACCTAACGGTTACTCGGCGACGCCATCCAGAAATTCGACCGCTTCTTCGAATTTGCTCGTTCCAGGCGGCCGGTGACGCATCGCCGTTACCACCATCAGCTTGATTTGTTCAACGCCCGCGTCTTTGTACAGGCCATACGCTTTAAGCGTCATACGCCTGTTGAAGTCTTCCGACCCGGTCAAAAAGACAAAGCGGTTGTTCTTGATTGTGTCGATCATCGCTGGCGGATTGGGCTCCCACGGATCAACCCCGCACATAAACAGGGCGCCATTGAAAAGGTCGGGGTAAACCGTGGCCACTTGGCTGGCTACGCGGCCGCCGCCGGAAAAGCCCGATACATATATTCTGGTCGGGTCGACCCGGTATTTTTGTGCGATAAAACTTGGCGAGATCGCGGCCTCAGCCATACGGCGGAGTGCGGGAACCTTGTTGCCGGACTTGTTGACGCTCACCCAAATGAGGTTCCGGTTATCCATGACGACTTTCCAGTCGTCGGGAATCTCACCCATTACCGACGGGCTGATAAAGACGAATATCCCGGCGGGCGCTGACGGGTCATAGGACGGCGGCACGTAAACATCGAACTCGATATCATGATCAGCCTTGATGGCTTCGCCGAAAGCCGCAGCTTGCGTTTCGCCGATAACCGACGCGACAGTTCGTATTTCCGTGTACTGCCCTGTTTGCGGCCCGTCGCTTTCCTGAGCGAAGGCCGGCGAAAACAATGCAAAAAACGCAGCTAAAGCGAGTGTAATTCTTACTGACATGCGAACGCCCCTCTTTTTTCGCTTCCTAGAACTTTTTTCCAGTTTTTTCTAGTCTGACTGCGGCCAGGAAATCGGGTCAATCCGCATGATGATCACGGGTTCGAGAGGAACTTCAGCGTCAAACTGTCCGCCGGGCCCCGTAGCCACCGAGCCGATGGCGTCGACAGCCGCCATGCCGTCAATAACCTGACCAAACACGGCATATCCGTATATCGGGCCATACGCCCCCTGACGATGATCGAGATCCTCGTTGTCAGCGAGGTTGATGAACCATTGCGCCTGTGCGCCGTCGGGATCGTCGCCGCGCGCCATAGCGATAGCGCCGCGTTTGTTCACAAGCCCGTTACCGCCCTCATAAGGGATCGGATCGCGCAACACGCGCTCCGTAAAATAGGGAGAATAGCCGCCGCCCTGGATAATGCGTCCGGTCACCACCCGATGGATCAGCGTACGATCATATTGTCCTGACCGCGCATATTCGAGAAAATTGGCGACGCTCTCCGGCGCCTTGTCAGGATAAAGCTCGACGACGATGTCTCCCATCGTTGTCTCAATCTTCGCATAGAGCGCATCCTCAGCGCGGGCCGGCGCGAGAAGCAATATCGCGGCGGCGCACAAAGCGCCCACAACAGCAGCTCTCATCATTTCCTCCCGGCTGAGTGTTTGCCTGCCGCGCCCGAACGGGCCGCGTTGATGCGATTGATCAGCCCGTTGGTCGAGGCGTCATGTGCTGTCGCCGGCGGTTTCTCTTCGCCGAGCGACGCCAGCTCCGGCAGGATCGATTTCGCCAGCGCCTTGCCGAGTTCGACGCCCCATTGGTCGAATGAATTGATTCCCCAGATTACGCCCTGACAGAAAATCTTGTGTTCATAAAGCGCGATCAGCGCGCCGAGGGTTTCCGGCGTCAATTTCTCCATGAGAATGGAATTGCTCGGCCGGTCGCCTGGAAAAACCTTGTGCGGCGCGAGGCGGCTGATCTCGGCTTCCGGGCGGCCTTCGCGGGCGAGTTCGTCGCTCGCCTCCTTTTCCGTACGGCCACGCATCAACGCTTCGGTCTGGGCGAGAAAATTCGCCAGCAGCTTTTCGTGGTGCGGCGCCATTTCCGACTGGCTCACCGCCGGGGCGATGAAATCCGCGGAAATGAGATCGGTTCCCTGATGAAGGAGTTGGTAAAACGCATGCTGACCGTTCGTCCCGGGCTCGCCGAAGATGACCGGTCCGGTTGCGGCGCCAACCGGCGCGCCGTCGACCCCCGTGCGCTTGCCGTTCGATTCCATGTCGGCCTGCTGGAGATAGGCAGGCAGGCGATGAAGATGCTGATCATAGGGTAAAATCGCATGAGCCGCGGCGCCCAGAAAATTACGGTTCCAGACGCCTGTGAGCGCCAGCATGACGGGCATATTTTCCCGCAAAGGCGCGGCGCGGAAATGTTCATCCATCGCGTGAGCGCCGCGGAGCAGCCTTTCGAAATGATCGAAACCTGTCTGCAGCGCAATCGAAAGGCCGATAGACGACCACAAGGAATAGCGCCCGCCGACCCAGTCCCAGAAGCGAAACATGTTCCTGGGATCGATGCCGAATGCCGTAACGGCGCGCTCATTTGTCGAGAGCGCCACGAAGTGCTTTGCGATGGCGGCCTCGCTTCCGCCATTCGCCAGAAACCAGGACTTGGCGCTCATCGCATTGGTAAGCGTCTCATCAGTCGTGAAGGTTTTCGACGCGATGATGAAAAGCGTGCGTTCGGGATCGAGTTTTTCAAGCGTATCGGCGAGGTGCTGACCATCGATATTGGAAACGAAATAAGCGTGACGCCCGTCGATCCAGTAAGGCCTTAACGCTTCGACAACCATTTGCGGACCGAGATCTGAGCCCCCGATGCCAATATTGACGATGGTGTCGAGCGGCTTGCCTGAGTAGCCCCGGCACTCGCCCGAATGAACACTTGCGCAAAACGCCGCCAGCGCATCCCGCTCGGCGCGCACCAGCCGCGAAACGTCTTCCCCGCCCACATGATAGGTGCGGGCCGCGAAGTCGCGCAGCGCAGGATGCAGCACCGCACGAGCCTCCGTGACATTGACCGGCTCTCCGGCGAACATGCGCTTGCGGGCGCCTTCGACGTCAGCCTTTTTCGACAGCGCAAGAAGGCGGGCGAGCACGTCATCGGTGATCTTGTTCTTGGAGAAATCAAGAAACAGCCCCGCCGCCTCGATCGAGTAACGCCCGAACCGCGCCGGATCTTCGTCAAAAAGCGACCGCACGGAAACGCCTTCGAGTTCGGCGGCGCTTTCTTCAAGCGCTTTCCATTCCTGGCTCGACGCAATTTCGCTCATAAGGACCCTTTCCGCCGCCGGGGACTTGATAGGAATTTTAACAGACTTCCTCAACGCGTTTTAACGATGTCCGGCTAGAAGACCTGCATGAAAACGCCCATTATCGCTGAAAATCTCACCGCCCGCGCCCTCACAAGCCTTGCCGCCATCGCCGCGGTATCGATCATTTTCGGCGCGAAAGCGCTGGAACACCAGCATGTGACCGAAGCGACGGCGGCGCAGGTCGTCATGGCGCCCGCCAACACCTCCGACCTCCACTAAATCCGCTCAACGCGCGCCGAGAGCACGAGTAACCGCTTTCTGCGAAAGCATCTGCGGCAGGATCACCGCATCGCCTTCCGGCGGATAAAAGACATAAAGCGGCACCCCGCTCGCACCGAAGGCGCGCAACGCCGCCGTGATCTCAGGATCGCGCACTGTCCAGTCTGCAACCATCAGAACGGTCCCGCTCTTGCGGAAAGCCTTGGCGACTGACGGCGCATTGAGGACGGTTAATTTGTTGAACTGGCAGGTTACGCACCAGTCCGCCGTGAAATCGACAAACACCGGCGTCCCCGCCGCGCGGTAAGCTGCGAGGGCGGCAGGATCATAAGGTTCGGTCAAGAGCGATCCATACGCCCTGCCCTCCGGAGACGCCGCCCGCGCCTCGATCCGAGTAAGGGGCGCCAGGGCGAGAACAGCCGCCAGCGCAGAGATAATACGCAAGGCGAGCGAGCGTCGACCATCGCCCTTGCTGTTTTCAAAGGCCCACGCGGAGAAGGAAAGCAAAACCGCGCCCGCCAGTATGGCGGCGACGGAAACGCCGTCGGTCTGGCGAATAAAGACCCAGAGAAAATAGGCGGCGGCGGCGAATACAGGAAAGGCCAGCGCCTGTTTGAACACCGCCATCCACGGACCCGGCTTCGGCAGGAGCCGCCCGAGGCGCGGCACAAAAGTCAGGGCGAGGTAAGGCGCGGCGAGGCCAAACCCCATGGCCAGGAAGATCAGCATACCGATAAACGGCGGCTGCGCCAGCGCCGCCCCCATAGGCGCGCTCAGAAGAGGACCGATGCACGGCGCGGCGACCACCACCGCAAGCGCACCGGTAAAAAAGGCGCCCGCAGCGCCGCCCGCCTTGGTCAGGCGGTCCCCGGCGCCGGCCAGATTTTCGCCAACCGTATAAAGACCCGCAAGATTGAGCCCCACCAGCAACAGCGCATAGGCGGAAAGCGCCGTCACCCAGGGCGACTGCAAATGAAAGCCCCAGCCGAGCTGCTCTCCGCCGGCCCGCAGCGCCAGCAGCGCGCCGCCCATCACGGCGAAAGTTGCAAGCACGCCAAGCGTGTAAAAACCACCATGCGCGCGCATCACCGCCCGGTCCTCATGCGCCGATTGCATGAATGTTGCGGCTTTGACGAAGATGATTGGAAAAACGCATGGCATGGCGTTGAGAACAAGTCCGCCGAGAAATGCAAAAAGCAGCAGAATGCCGGCGTTATTTGCGCCAGGTAACGCAGCAGAGGGCGCCAGCGATCCCTCGACAGCCGCCGTTATGGCGTAAGCCTTTTTTTCACCGGCGGCGGTTTCATAAGTGAGAACGCCGGTGACGGTCCCGTCTTCAAGGGAGGCGACCCAGCCCGGCTTAACCCGCACCTGAAGCGTGTCGCGCGCAAGCTTCGTTTTTTGCGCCGCCGCCGGCGCGGTGAAGCCTTCGAGCGCTGAAAAGAAAAACGCGTGCCGAATGTTCTTCTCAGCCCAGCCCTCGAGAGTGATCAGGTAGTTTTCCCCCACACGCTTGAGATGGGCGGAACCTGCATATGCTTTCGGCAATCCGTCCCGCGCCTGCGCAAAAAGCGCTTGTCTTTCCATGCGCGGTTCGGCGGCCGCCAATACCGGCATTGAGAACTCAAACCGCGCCTCTTCCGGTACGCAAATGTCTTCGCAAACTTGCCAGAAGGCGGCGACGTCAACCTCGACGACATCGCCGGGCCGCACATCGGACGGCGCCGTCACCGGCACAAGAAACACCGGCGCGCCAGTGTGAGCGTAACTGGCGAGCGGACCAACCGGTATGAATTCGGGTGCGGGGCGGCGCAGCTCTCCAGCTTCAAATCCGTCCGGCAACGCCCAGGTCAGCTCCATCGGCAGTCCGGCGTCGCCGGGATTGGTCCAGAAAACATGCCAGCGAGGAAGGACAGTCTGGCGAACGGCAAACCACACCGTCTCGCCCGGCGCAAAACCACTCGTTTCGCTGATGATTTCAGTGCTCGTATATTCCGTATCGATCCTGTCCTCGGCCCCGTCATCTGCATAAGCCGCAAAAGCGGCCGACAACACGAGCGGCGCGATAACCAGCCATCGAAAAACACTGCGAGAAATCATGAAGTCCTAATTAACCGGACGCGCAACGCTCGCCAATGGCTTTCCGCCGCGAGACTGCGCCAGTCATGAGAATGTGAGCAAAAAAGAAAGCCGGGACGCGCGATGCTCCCGGCTTCTGTTTAGCGGCGGCGACTCGATCAAGAGATCGGGTTCAGCACATCGACGCCATTGAGTTTATGGCGTTCCGCCCGGCGCTGCAGGAGCAGCGGCCAATTTCCAAGCGACATCAGCATGGCGTATACGATCGGCAGCATGCCATTGTCGCGAAGCTCTGCAAGCTGATCACCGGTCAATTTCTTGACCGCTTGTTCGCTCACGCCAATATACTCAGCAAAAGAATGTTCTTCCGACGATCCCTCAGCTGTGAAGTTCGCTTTCTGCCCTTCCAGCAGCTCAAGTTCTTTCAGCTTTTCGCAAAACTGTTTCGTCATGAAACGATCGCGCTCATATCCCTGACAGAAGTCGATCGCCTTCTTTGTATTTTCCGAAGGTTCGCCATTTTCGAACAAGGGAATCTCGCCACCCTCGCCGAGCCCATCAAAGGCGCGGTCGATGACGATCGCGAAACGGTCGCTGTCGCTATCTGACGCAATGCCGAACGGGTAACGACGCACATAAGCGGGAACATATGTCTTCGGCTCCCAAGCGCCCTTTTCGTCGACGAACAGGTTTTCGTCATCGATCACGCCTGTTGCGGCAAGCAACATCGGCATGTCGTAGTTCACGACAAACACCGGATAATGCTTCATCGCCGGCGCAACTTCATTGGCGTTGATGGGGAAGCCGCGGATCTTTTTGCAGAAACCGAAACGTTCCTCGGGAGGGTTAAATCCAATGCTCCCATGCTGCTCGACGCTCAGAAGTTCCGGCTCTTTGAACAGGAACATTTTTCCGGTGAGCTGCGGTTGAGTCTCACTCATGATTGGCCTTTCTTTACTCGAATTTGCGGCGCGGCCCCCGCGCCTGGCAGCCCGCCCGGGCCCAGTCGCGGGCACGCTTAGCAAAAAGCCCGACGAGGTCCAAGCTTTCTCTAGCGGAACCGGGTTTTTTTGCCCCTAGATCACGCCTCTGCGACGAATTGCGCCGCGATATCCGGACGTTCCATGGGAATGAGGTGCGATACGCCCGGCGCTTCTTCAATGCGAAAGCCGGCGCGGGCGAGCCGCCGCCGGGCGTAAGGCGGAAAGGTCGATCCGGGATCGGCGGCGGCGAGCGCGGCGACCGGCGCAGGCGCGCCCCGCACCGCCCCCCAGAAATCGTTCGCCTGAGCCGCGAAAGTCGCAGCCTCCCATTGCGGCGCGCAGGAAAGACGCACGCCCTCGTTGTCTTTCGTCAGGCCGTCCTCAAGGTAATCGGCCAGAACGCCCTCAGCCCAGCCTCGAAACAGGCCTTTGCGCCCATAGGCGGCGAGCGCGTCCTCGCGGGCGGGCCAACGGCTGCGGCGACGGGCCGCCTGCCGCACAATCGGCAAGCGCCCGGCGATCAGCGGCCAGACCGGGCTATGGGCCGCCATCGTATAAAGCGCCGGCATGACGACCGGCTCGATCAGACGCAAGGCGGCCACATCCTTTCGGTTTTGCGCCGCCAGGGTCGCTGTAACGCCGCCCATGGAATGCCCGGCCAGTGTCCAGCCGCTTTCGCTCTTGAGATCGAGAAAGCGGGCGATGTCGGCCGCATAAAGCCGCCAGGAACGCAATGACCGCGCATCGGCCGGCAATGTCGTTCGGCCATGGCCGCGCATGTCGAGTGCGTAAACATCGAAATTCGCAGCGAGGCGCGACAGCATTTGTTTGTACGCCGACGCGCAAAAACCGGTCGCATGACAAAACAGCAATGGCGGCGCCTGATCATTTTTCCAGCGGAGACCGGCGAGAGTGCCGTCATCAAGGCTGACAGTAAATCGGATGGGGTCTGGCTCGGCGGTCATGTCGACAAGGCTTTCGCAAGATAAGAGGCGCGCCGTTCCTGACAAAGCCCCGGCGAAAGTTCAAACCTCATCAGCAGCGGTTTTTTAAAAGCCTGTAAACTTCGCGCATATGCAGGACATCCTCGCAAGCGCGATGACGGTGCGGCGTCGTGCGCGCCGCTTCGGCGATCGCCGCTTCCTTGTCCGCCGGCGCCGCCCCCGCGAAAATCGCCCCAAAGTCGTTCAGTGCGAACACCTGTTTGACGCCCGCCGCCTTATAGAGGCGATAAAGCCAGAAGCCGTCCCAATCCGGCGCATCAGAATAGACGCTGACGCCCGCCAGCGCGCGATTCAGCCCCTCGCAAACGTCTTCCGGCGTCCGCCCGGATTTTCTCAGCTTGTCGATCGGAATGCCGTGCAAGGCCTCAGCCCCCTTGTCCCAGGCTTCTGCTTTCCAGTCCTCAGCCGGCCGAATGAGATGCGCCTGGGGCTTGCCGCGTTCAAAGCACCAGCCGACCTCGATCGGCCAGGAAGCCGGGCCGAGACCGGAGGCTTCGAGATCGATGAACGCGATTTTCTCCACTCCGTCTCCCAAAACCGGCGTCATTTCATACAGCGCCGTTTCATATCATATTTCCACCGGCGGCGCGGACGGTCGTCCGTTAACCATGAAACCCACGGGCCATAAAGGAGTTTTCACGTCATGCCCAGCATCATCACGGTAGCGACGCGAGGCAAAAGCCTCACTGACATCACGAACGCCGTCAAAGAGGCGCTCGCCGCTTCGCATCTGCAAAACGGCGTCGTCCAGCTTTTTATTCAGCATACGTCAGCATCGCTCATCGTGCAGGAAAACGCTGATCCCGATGTCCGGCGCGACCTCATTGATCATTTCGACCGGCTGGCGCCGGAAGGCGGCGACTATGCGCACTCAGCTGAAGGTCCTGACGACATGCCGGCGCACATCAAAACCGCGCTCACCGCAACGTCGCTTGCAATTCCGGTGGCGAATGGCGCGTTGATGCTCGGGATCTGGCAGGGAATTTATGTTTTCGAACATCGCCGCGCCGGCCATCAACGCCGCGTTGTCGTGAGTTTTTTGAAAGAAGCCTAATGTTTCGGCCGGTAAACGCCGCTCTCCGGATCGCGTTCGTAATCGATGACCTTCTCGCCACCGGCGTCAGCGCTGCGGCCCGAAAAAATTTCCCCGAACTCGCGTTTCTGCCGTTCGATGAAACGATAGACCCCGACCGCGCCGACCGCAGCGGCGAGCGTTACGGCTAATGTCGTTACTGCGCCCATCGAACCATCACCTCCGTTACAATTCTCGCCGCACAATGCTCGCCGCCTAAAGGCCGAACCGCGACCACAGAGCGCGGCGTTCGACGGCTTCGAGCAGCCTGTCCGGATCAATTAACGACAGCCCGCTGCCGAATCCGTCGCCTGCTGCCGTTTCGCTCCCGGAAAGCAGCTTTTTCAACAGCGATCCGGTTTCCGGCGAAATCCGTTTGATCCTAACATCTTTTCCATAGCGTGCGCGCAAAAAATCGCCGAGATGAGCGGTTCCGTCGATAAGCCCCAGCTCCTTGGCTTTGGTCGCCGCCCAGAACGCGCCGGAAAAGAGCGCCTCGTCGTCGGCGAGCTTGCCCGGACGGCGTTCCTTAACGAGATCGATAAATTGCCGATGGAGTTCGTCGAGAATGGATTTCAGCCGCGCGACGTCTTCCGGGTCTTCCGGCCTGAACGGATCAAGCGTTGACTTGTTCTCGCCGGCGGTATGTACGCGCCGCTCAACGCCAAGCCGCGCGATCGCCTCGGTAAAACCGAAACCGCCGGATATCACCCCGATCGATCCGACGATCGAACTTTCATCGGCGTAGATCTCATCGCCCGCCGCCGCCAGAATGTAGCCGCCAGACGCGCCTACATCCTCGATAAATGCAATGACGGGAATATCCTTTTCGCGCGCCAGCCTGCGGATCATGTTGAAGATCAACCGCGACTGCACCGGCGAACCGCCGGGCGAATTGATCGCCAGCGCCACAGCGGACAGCTTCGACGGTTTGAACGCGGCCTCGATGGATTTTTCAAGACGCTGCAGCGTGAGCCCCTTGCGACCGGGACCGCCGCCGCCGATCACCCCATTGAGCTCAACCACGGTGACGACCAGCTCGCCGCCGCCGACAAAGGGCAGCGCGCGCCATATTTTCTGTATAATCGATGTTTCTTCTGGCATCGCCATGAAATAGGCCGCCAGCGCGCCCGCTTCAATTGCAGAACAGACATTCAGCGCCAAAAAGCCGCCCCGGCGAAGGGCCCGTCCCGCTTGACCGGCGCGCGCCCAGCCCCCAATCTGCGCCGACGTTTTGGGCCAGAGGACGCATTGTCTCCGACGCTGACAGCCATCGCCGAACAAGACGCCGGGTTGAGCGGCGCGAAGGGGTTTCCTGAAGCAGTCGCGGCCATGCGCGACCTGCTGGCGGGCGATCTCGAGGCGGTTAACGCCCAGATTCTCGCCCGGATGGACTCCGAGGTCCACCTCATTCCGGATCTCGCCGGCCATCTCATCAATTCAGGCGGCAAACGCATCCGGCCGATGCTGACGCTGGCCGCGGCGCGGTTGCTCGATTTTGACGGCGACGATCACGTCAAGCTCGCCGCCGCCGTCGAACTCATTCACGGCGCAACCCTGCTCCATGACGATGTCGTCGACGACTCGGCGCTTCGGCGCGGCGCCGAGACCGCGAACACGATATGGGGCAACAAGGAAAGCGTCCTTGTCGGCGATTACATTTTCTCCCGCGCTTTCGAGCTGATGGTCGCCGCGAAAAATCTCGACGTACTGAAGGTGCTCTCGCGCGCATCGGGCGTTATCGCCGAGGGCGAAGTGCTTCAGCTCGCGACCCAGAAAAACATCGACACGACCTTCGACATGTATCTCGCGGTCGTCGAGGCGAAGACCGCCGCGCTGTTCGCAGCCGCATCGCAATCCGGCGCGCTGATCGCGGACGGCGACGAAACGCAGGTCAACGCGCTGCGCCGTTACGGTTATCATCTCGGCGTCGCCTACCAGCTAATCGATGACGCGCTCGACTATGCGGGCTTTGAAGCCGAACTCGGCAAGAGCGTCGGAGACGATTTCCGCGAGGGCAAGATGACGCTTCCGGTGGTTTACGCCGTCGCCCGCGCCAAGCCCGAAGAGAAATCCTTCTGGCGGCGCGTCATTTCCGAAGGCCGCCAGAACGACGGCGATTTCGAACGCGCCCATGAACTGATGCGCCGGGATGACGCCGTCGCCGATACGCTATCCTGCGCGCGGCGCTACGCCGAGCGCGCGCTCGCCGATCTTTTGAAAACGCCGGAAAACGCTTATTCGGCGGCGCTCGCCGAGCTTGCGGCGACGTCCGTCTCGCGCGCGTCCTGACGAGGCGTAAAAGCTTTTTCCTTATTGGCGAACAGTCCGGCCCGCGCAGCCTGCCGGTGAATGAGAACAGCGGCGATGAGGAACAGCGCCGTCAGCACAGCCGGCGCAATCCACTGATCGCCCGGCGCCAAAGTCAGCATCAAGATCGCCGCCGTCGAAGCGAGCGCGGTCAGCGCCACATAGAGCGCGGCGACTTTCGCATGGGAGTATCCAAGCCTGTTCAAGAGCTGGTAGTTGTGTTCGCGATGACCGACGAGAAGCGCCTGACCGCGGCGCATGCGGTCTGCGAGGGTCCAGATCGTGTCGAACAAAAAGGGCAGGAATATCGTCGGCATGACAAGCGCGCTGACCGCGCCATCCGAAACATTGGCGGCGTAAATCCCGAGCGCGGCGATGATAAAGCTGATCGCCTGACTGCCGCTGTCGCCCATGAAGAGCCGTCCCTTGGCGAGGTTCGCCGGCAGGAATCCGAAACAGGCGACCGCCAGCAGGAGCGCTGCGGCGGCTGGTGCGACAGCGCCGGAAAAACCGGCGATGACCGCAAACGCGACAAGCCCCGTAGACGCCGTTCCCGCCGCGATGCCGTTGAGCCCGTCCATGAAGTTGAAGAAATTCATGAAGCCGACAATCCACAGGACCGTGACGGCGACCCCGTAAGGGCCGAGCGCGCTCTCGCCGAGAAACGGCAGCGGCGCATTCGCCAGCGGCGCGAAACTCCAGGCGAAAAGAGACGCGCAGGCGAGCTGGCCTGAGAACTTCCACAAGGGGCTCAGCGCCCATTTGTCGTCAGCGAGCCCCACCAGGAAGGCGAGCAGCGCGAGCGATGATAATTTAACAATAAAAACGGCGAGCACCGGGCCGCCCGCCGCGACGGCGAGAACGAGCGCGCCGGCGAGCCAGGCGGCGAAAATCCCGACACCCCCCGCCCGCGAGGTCACCTGCTCATGGCTCGACCGCGCATTCGGTTTATCGGGCAGCAGCTTGGCGTTCATCACAAGCCGGCTCAGGGAAAGCGCCGTCACCAATGTGAGAATGACTGCGATAGCCAGAACAAGCGGCGCGTCGAGAGCCGGGGACATGAACAATCTCCATAGCGCCGGGCGAATCCAGCGGGCTGCGCGTCGCCTATAGCCTAGTCAGCGATCAGTTTCGAGGCCATCGCCCACCAGCTTCGCGCGCGCATCGCTTCCGCCGCCGCCTTTGCTTCGTCATGCGCCTTGTAGAGCGCGAAACAGGTGGCGCCGCTGCCGGACATGCGCGCCGCAATGACCCCCGGCGTCTGGCCTAGCGCGTCGAGCATGTCGCGGATTTGCGGCGCGAGTTCCAACGCCGCCCGCTCTAAATCGTTCCGGCTCTCCCTCATCAGCGCCGCAACCGCCTCACAGGATGCGTCGCGCAGGCGCGGCGCCGAGGGGACCGCGGGCGCCGGATGCGCTGCGTCGTAGGCGCGAAAGACCGGGCCAGTCGGCATCTCAATTCCCGAATTGACAAGGCATGCCCAAAGCGGCGGCAGTTCAGGACCGGGCGACAGCGTCTCGCCGGCGCCGGACACATCGACCGGCGCTCCTGAAAGACACGCGGGCACGTCGGCGCCGAGACGAAAGGCGAGCGCTTCAAGCCTTTCAGCCGGGAGCTCGACCGCCCACAGCTTTTGCAGCGCGCGCAGCGCCGCCGCCGCATCGGCGGAACCGCCGCCGATCCCCGCCGCGACAGGCAGGTTTTTCTCAAGACGCAGGGCCGCGCCCGCGCCGACACCGCACTCTTCCTTAAGGAGGCGCGCCGCCTTCACGACAAGATTGTCCTCGACCGGAAACGGGCGAAGCGCCGCCGCGAAAGGTCCGGCGATCTCGAGGGTCACCGCGTCCCCCGGCGCGGCGCTGACGCGGTCGCCGTCTTCGGTGAAAACAAAAAGACTTCTTAAGTCGTGAAGGCCGTCATCGCGCACGGCGCCGACATGCAAATAAAGATTGAGCTTCGCCGGCGCCTTCTCGGTGATCATTATTCGCCGGTTTCCGGCAGACCGCCCGCGAGCTTTTCTTCAACCGCGGTTTTGAGCCGGTCGTTCGGTTCGAGTTCGAGAACGCGGCGCCATTGATACTGCGCTTCGATCTCGCGTCCCAAACGCCAGTAAACGTCGCCCAGATGATCGGTGATCGTCGGGTCGCCCGGCTCAAGCGAGGCGGCGTGTTCCAGGTGCCCCACCGCGACCTTGTAATCGCCAAGCTGGTAATGAGCCCAGCCGAGACTGTCGATAATCGCCCCGGAGTTCGGCTCAAGAGAAATCGCCTTTTCGATGAGCTCGAAAGCCTCTTCGAGATTTTCGCCGCGCTCCGCCCATGAATATCCGAGATAGTTGAGCGCCGAGGCTTCTTCAGGCGCGATCTCGACGGCGCGTTTCAAGTCTACTTCCGCACGCGGCCATTCCCCGACTTCAATTAGCGCGGCGCCGCGTGAAAGGTGCATTCGCCAGGCGTCCGCCGGCGATGCGTCAGGCGTTTCGGCGATGAGAGCATCAAGCACCTTGACGGCGTCCGCATAGCGTTCCTGAAAGGCATAGAGCTCGGCAAGCGCGAGCCTTGCCTCGACGGCGCCCGGCTTCATGCGGGCCGCTTCGCGAAGCGCGGCGGCGGCCTCTTCAGTGCGCCCCAGCGCATTGAGGGCGCTGGCGATTTCAATGCGCGAGCGTTCGAAATAGGGCGAGGACGGATCAACCCCGCGCAACATCGCGATCGCGCGTTCATGATCGCCGTAGAAATTGAGTATCGAGCCGGCGAGGCGGCGCGCGTCGACAAAATCCGGATCGAGATAGATCGCAAGCTGCGTCAGCACCAATGGCATATTGTAATTCGGATCGCGCATGCGGAAGCCGGCTTTTTCAGCCGCCTCGCGCTGAGACGCCGTCTGTTGCAAGACTCCGTTCGAAAGCGCGAAAACCGCAAGCGCCGCGCCTCGTTCAGGGGTGACGCTGGCGAAGCGCATGCCGGGCCGCCCGGCTTCAAGCTGCGCCAGACCGACGCTCGCAGCGAGATGGGCGGGACCGCCCTCCCCGTCGAGCAGTTCGAAGAACTCGCGCGCTGCTGCTTCGTCCCCCGACCGATGCAGGAACTCGCCATAGGCCGCCGCTTCGATGGCGCCGTAAGAGGTCATGACCGAAAGCTGATAGGCGTTGCGCGCCTCTTCGAGACGGCCCGCCTTTTCAGACAGCATCGCCTGATGGAGGGGGTAAAATCCCTTGTATTCTTCGCCCGCCTGGTCGCGCAGAGAGGCCAGCGCCGCACCCGGCCCGCTCGTCGCCTCAAGCGACCAGGCCCGCAGAATGTTCGCCGTCGGCGCAAGATAAATCGCCTGGGCCCGCCGATCGAGATAGGAACGCGCGCGCGCATATTCGCCTGACTTGATTGCATGTGCAGCGAGCGCAATCGACGCAAGGCCGTCATCAGCTTTGTCTATGTCGACGATCTTTTCCGCATAGGGCATTGCGCCATCGACATCGCCGGACGCCATACGGAAGAAAAACGCCTCGCGCAAAATATCGACCGATCCCGGAGCCTCTGCATGTGCGCTCGAGAAAGCCCGCGCCGCCGCCGGCAGATCGTTCTCCTTGGCGGCGAGGCGGCCCGAAAGATAATCGCCGACAACCGTGTCTTCCGGCGCATAACGAACGCATCCGCCGGCGAAAGCGGCGACAGCGAGGATGGACAGGGAGGCCAGATTAATGCGCAACGGAAAGTTCCTTACATATTCGGATAGTTCGGCCCGCCGCCGCCTTCCGGCGTCGTCCAGGTGATATTTTGGGACGGGTCCTTGATATCGCAAGTCTTACAATGGACGCAGTTTTGCGCATTGATCTGAAACCTCGGATCGGCGCCGCCCTCTTCAGTGACGACTTCATAAACGCCCGCCGGGCAGTAACGCTGCGCGGGCTCTGCATAGACCGGCAGATTAACGCCGATCGGAATTGACGGATCCTTAAGCTTCAGGTGAACCGGCTGGTCTTCTTCATGATTGGTGGCCGAGAACGAGACATTGGTGAGACGGTCGAAGGCGAGCGTTCCATCGGGCTTCGGATAGTCGATCGGCTTGTGCTTTTCAGCCGGCTCGGTGGCGGCCGCATCGGTCTTGCCGTGGCCGAGCGTGCCGAAAATCGAAAAGCCCGGAATGATCGTGTTGGTCCACAGATCGAGCCCGGCGAAGGCGACGCCGCCGAGAAGCGTTCCGAAACGGGTCCATAGCGGTTTCGCGTTGCGCGCTTTTTTGAGCTCCGCCTTGACCGGGGAAGCGTCATAGGCCGCGGCGTAGGCGTCGAGCGCATCGCCCTCGCGTCCCGCGGCGACCGCGTCAAAAGCGGCCTCCGCAGCCATCATCCCGGTGAGCATCGCGTTGTGATTGCCCTTGATGCGCGGCACGTTGACGAACCCCGCCGAGCAGCCGATCAGCGCACCGCCGGGGAACACCAGTTCCGGCACTGATTGATAGCCGCCCTCGGTAATCGCCCGCGAGCCGTAAGCGATGCGTTTGCCGCCTTCGAGCAAGCCGGCGATTTCCGGATGGGTCTTGAATTTCTGAAACTCCCCATACGGATAAAGATACGGATTTTTGTAATTGAGGTGAACAACGAACCCGAGCGCAATTGTATTGTCGTCATAGTGATAACAGAAGGAGCCGCCGCCGGTGCTGTTGTCGAGCGGCCAGCCGAAGGTGTGCTGCACATGACCGGGGCGGGATTTCGCCGGATCGATCTCCCAGAGTTCCTTCAGGCCGATGCCGTATTTCTGCGGCTCGCTGTCTTTATCGAGGCCGTAATGCGCTATCAGCTGTTTGGCGAGCGATCCGCGCACGCCTTCGGCGATCAGCACATACTTGCCGACGAGCTCCATGCCGGGCTCATAGGAATCTTTCTTCTCCCCGTCGCGGCCAATCCCCATCTCGCCGACGACCACGCCGCGCACCGAACCGTCATCGCGGAAGAGAAGCTGCGAAGCCGCCATGGAGGGATAGATTTCAACGCCGAGACCTTCCGCCTGCTCAGCGAGCCAGCGGCAGACATTGCCCATGGAAACCACATAACAGCCATGGTTCTTGACCATTGGCGGCATGGCGAAAACCGGGAGCGGAATCGAGCCTGAAGCGCCCAGGATTTTGAAACTTTCCGATGCCACCGGCACGGAGACTGGCGCGCCCATATTGCGCCAGTCGGGGAAAAGCCGATCGAGGCCCGCCGGATCAAGCACCGCGCCGGAGAGAATGTGAGCGCCGACCTCGGAGCCTTTTTCCACAACCACCACGTTGATTTCATTGCCTTTTTCAGCCTCAAGCTGCTTCAGGCGAATGGCGGCGGAAAGGCCTGCGGGCCCCGCCCCGACGATCACGACGTCGAATTCCATGGCCTCGCGTTCGAGGCTTGTATTATCCATCCTGCGTCTCTTTCTGTTCTTATGGCCGTGGTCTTGGGCGGTTTTGGCAAAAATCACCATAAAAAGCCATGAGGCCCGGCGCCCCTCGCTGCGCCGGTGTTAGGAAACCCGATTTATGGCTGCAATCGCCCTTGTCATCTTCTGCGCTCTGGCTGTCGCCGCTCTCCTGTGGGCTGAAAAACAGCGGCTGACGGGGCTTAAATGGCTCGCCAAGCCGGCGGCGTCGCTCGCCTTCGTTGTCCTCGCGCTCGACGCCGGCGGGCTCGACAGCGCCTACGGTCAGGCGGTGACGGCGGGGCTCGCCCTGTGCATGCTCGGCGATATTCTCCTGATCCCCAAATCCGACCGGACGTTCCTCGCCGGTATGGGCGCTTTCGCCCTCGGCCATGCAGCCTATATCGCGGCTTTCTTCACGATCAGCGCTGGCCTGACGGCTTTGGCCGCCGGCGCCGCAGCGGCGGTCGCGGTTTCGTTCAGCCTGATCCTTCGATGGTTGTGGCCGCATCTTGGCGCTTTCCGCCTGCCGGTCGCCGCCTATTGCGTCATCATCGGCGTCATGACGGTAATGAGTTTCGCCACCACCTCGCCAACTGGCGGCGCGCCATACTGGATCGCTGTATTCGGCGCGGTCGGTTTCGCCGTCTCCGACATCGCTGTCGCCCGCGACCAGTTCGTCCGCCCGGGCTTTGCAAACAAGGTCTGGGGCCTGCCGCTCTATTACGGCGCGCAAGCGTTTCTCGCCTTATCCGTGTGATCAACGCGACCCGTCTTACATGGACATTGCGCGGCAATCCGGTACGATCCTCGAAACATGAGGGGTAAGGTTATGGGTTTCGGAAAAAGCGCGCTTGCGGCGGTCGCGTTCAGCCTGTGCGGCGTTCTTCCTTGCAGTCACGCGGCGGCGCAGAACAGCCTCGCAGCCACAACAAATGTCAGGACGAGCACCATATATGACGGCGTAACGATCGCACAGGCGAAAGCGATCTTTGCGACGACGAAGTTCAATGGCGAGAATTTCACCGTCATGGAAAGGCAAGCTGAAGGAGGGTACGACTACCTCGTCGTGACATCGCCTTCCCTGCCTTTCGCCTTTTTTCTGGCGGGTATCGATGATGGTTATTCCGGCGCTGGGGACGGCGTATTTGCGGGGCTCGGCATCGTCATGCCGGTTAATCTGGCCGGTTTCGCACAGGCTGACATTCATGCGTTCAACCTCAGACAGAAATTCGTGAAACTCAGCACGAGTGACGGACAGTCGTTTTATTCGGTGGAACTGCTCGCTGCGGGAGGCGTCACCGGCGAGACCATGACTGCTGCGCTTGTGCCGTTTTTCGGAAGCCTGCCTGAGTTGCTGAACCTCGCCACCACGCAGACCGTAAACTACGCCCCCGGGACGAATGTCCCGTCATTGATCGCCTCGCCAGGCGAATATAATGTCGTGTTCAGCAATCCGGCGTTTCAGGACACAAAACGCCTTGCGGTCGACCTGAACGCCATGGGAAGCGAACGCATGATTGAAAGCCTCATCGACCGGCTCGCGCGCCGATGATATCGACCGCGCCCATTAATTAAACGAACAGGCTGATGGAATGACGTCCGCCGCGCCGCCAACCGAAGAAGAAGCCGCCCTGGCGCTCTTGCGCTGGTATGCGGATATGGGTGTCGACGAGGCGACCGCGCCTGCATCGTCGGATTTCTACGCTTTCAAAAAAACAGCGCCGCCGGCGCCCGTACCGGGACCGCCGCGCGCAGCCGCAACGCCGGCCTTCGCCGCCGAGCAGGATCGTCCCTCTACGGATGAAGCCGCCGCCGAGGCGGGGCGGATCGCCGCCGGCTGCGCGACTTTCGAAGACCTTGAAGCCGCTGTCGCCGCATTCGAAGGCTGCCCCCTCAAGACAGGTGCGAAAAACACCGTCTTCGCCGATGGCGTACCCGGCGCGGACCTACTAGTGATCGGCGAGGCGCCAGGCCGCGACGAGGACCGCATCGGCAAGCCCTTTGTCGGCAGGGCCGGCCAGCTTCTCGACCGCATGCTCGCCGCCATCGGCCGGTCACGGACCGAGAACACGCTGATCTCCAACGTCATATACTGGCGCCCGCCGGGCAACCGCACGCCGACGCAGGCCGAAACCGCGGTCTGCCGGCCCTTCGTCGACCGGCTCATCGAATTAACCGCCCCCAAAGCCGTGATGATCGCCGGCGGCGCGCCGTTGCAAGCGTTGCTGGGGGTCACCGGGATCATGCGCGCGCGCGGCGTCTGGCGAGAGATCGAGACCGCCGGCGGCGCGCGCGTTCCCGCCTTGCCGATCTTCCATCCGGCCTTCCTGCTGCGCCAGCCCGCCAACAAGCGCCTCGCCTGGGCCGACCTTCAGGCGCTGCAAGGCAGGCTCGATCAGGATTAACGCAAGGTTAACCCGCCTTAATGCATCCTTTCCGTTGAGACTTTGTCAAAGCGGGGCATTTAAAACAAAAGTCGACGGCGGCGGGTCCGGTTGCTTATAATCGGCCTTTCGCCCCTTTTTGCGGCCTCAGGACGGGAAATCGAAGAATGAATGCAGTTCGCGCAGCGGCGCTGTTGGTTGTGTTGTTATTCTCGGCGCCGGCGCTGGCGAATGATGATGAAACGGCCACTTCTACCGCTGAATCCGAGAAAGCGACGCCTTCCCTGACGGTTCTGAGCGACAGCGACGCAGCGCTTTATCGGGAGATTTTCGAGCTACAGGAAGATGGCGCGTGGCAGGCGGCGGACCGGAAAATCGCCGCTCTCGAGAACGACATCCTTCTTGGGTATGTCCAGTATCAACGCTACATGCACCCCACCGCCTATCGCTCGTCTTTCGATGAACTCAAGCGCTGGATGGCGTATTACGCCGATCATCCGGAGGCGGACAAAATCTATAGCCTCGCCCTGAAGCGGCGGCCCCGGGGCGCCTCCTCGCCATTGCGGCCGGTCCCGCGCAAATGGCGCAGCAGCAAGGCGGACAAGGAGCTTCATCCAGATCTGGCCGCCGATTATGAAACTACCAGCGCGCCCCGGCTGCGTCAGATCGAAGGACGCGCGCGTTATCTCGCCAACCGGAACCGCGCGCTCGACGCGTTGAAAGAAGTCGACCGGCATTTCGACCGCGGCGTCATCACCGAACGCCAGTATGACCGCATGCGCTCATGGATCGCCGCCAGCCTTTACTATCAAGGTTATGTGGACACGGCGCGGGCGATCGTTGACGAAGCGGCGGCGCGCAACGGCGAAACGGCGGTGCTCGCGCACTGGATCGCCGGCCTCATCGCGTTCCGCGATGGCGAGATGAGCGCGGCCCACAACCATTTCACCCGCATGGCGGCGGTGCCCTATCAGGAAGACAGCCTGCGTTCGGCGGCCGGTTTCTGGGCGGCGAGAACGGCGCTCGCCGCTGGCGTCCCTGCGGACATTGCGCCCAATCTTGAACTCGCGGCGGCGTTCCCGTTCACGTTTTACGGCCAGCTCGCACTCGCCCAGCTTGGCCGGGAATACGACTATGACTGGGACGCGCCCGTCATCACCGCAGACGGGCTGCAAAAACTTCTGGAGGCCGAGCCACGCGTCAGACGCGCCATTGCACTCGCGGAAGCCGGCCGTGATGTCGAGGCTGATCTAGAACTGCGCTGGGCGAACGGCTCCATTCCGCCCGAACTCGATTACGACCTACTCGCCGTCGCTCACGCCCTCAACATGCCGGCGGCGGAAATCGACATCGCGCTGGCGGGCGACGGGAAATATCTCGAGGCGGGCCTCTTCCCGATTCCCGCTTACACGCCAACCGGCGGCTTCAAGGTCGACCGCGCGTTGCTTTACGCGCTGATGCGTCAGGAATCGAAATTCAAGGTCGAGGCGACGAGCCGCGTCGGCGCGCGCGGGCTGATGCAACTGATGCCGCGCACCGCAAGCTATGTGGCGGGCGACCGGTCCTTACGTTACCGCAAAGGCGGCGAACGGTTATACGACCCGTCCTATAATATAGCACTCGGCCAGACTTATGTCAGTCAACTGATCGATACGGCGGCCGATGGAGATCTCTTCCAGCTTGCCGCCGCCTATAATGGCGGACCTGGCAACCTCCGGCGCTGGAAACGGAAAATGGAGATCGAGGACTCGCTGCTCTTTATCGAAAGCATTCCGAGCCGCGAGAGCCGCGACTTCGTCGAAAAGGTGCTGACCAATTTCTGGATTTACCGCGCCCGCCTCGGCCAACCGGCGCCGTCGCGCGAAGCGGTCGCGGCCGGCAACCTCCCGCTTTACGAAGCACTCGACCAGATTGCCGAAGACTAAAAAGGCTAAAACGATCGCCCCGCCAGCTTCATCGGCTGGCTTGTCGGCAATGGAACGCGAAACGATATATAGGCGATCATTCCGAACTGACTGAAGTTAAATATTGCTTCTTCGTCAGTCGAGATTCATGACCTGCATGATCGCCGGACCGAGAATGACCGCGAACAGCACCGGCAGGAAGAAACCGATCATCGGCACGGTGAGTTTCGGCGGCAGGGCGGCGGCTTTTTTCTCCGCTTCCTGCATACGGATATCGCGGCTCTCCTTGGCCATAACCCGCAGGGACTGGCCCAAAGGCGTCCCGTATTTTTCTGACTGGATCAGCGCCGTCACGACGCCTTTCACCGAGTCGAGCCCGGTGCGCTCATTGAGGTTCAGATATGCGCGTTTGCGCTCCTGCAGATAGGAAAGTTCGGCGACGGTGAGCCCAAGTTCTTCCGCCAGTTCCGCACAATTCGGGCCGACCTCGTCAGCGACTTTCTGGAAAGCCGCCTCGATCGACATACCGGATTCAACGCAGATCAGCATCAAATCGAGCGCGTCCGGCCAGGCAAGCTGAATTTTCTGCTGACGCTTCTTCACCGTGTTGGTCACATAGATGTTCGGCAGATAAAAGCCGGCGAGAAACCCGCCCATGGTCGCCAGCAGGCGTCCGAAGCTGTCGAGATCAAAACCGTCAAGCAAATAGACATAAACGCCGACAACAATCGCCATGACGAAAGGCAGGCCGAGCCGGGCCGCCATAAAGGTGAATACCGGCCCCTGACCGCGATAGCCGGCCATCATCAGTTTTTTGCGGGCGGCTTCCGCATCGAAGATCTCGAGCAATTTGAGATTTTCAACGACCTCTTTGAGCGCGCCCTGTGGCGAAGCGTTGCGCAGGCTGGCGTTGGTCTTGCGGGCGAGCTGCTCGCGCTGACGCTGGCGCAGCATGTCGCGATGCACGCCAACAGATTTCATGCGCTCTTTCAGCTTGTCCTTGACCAGAAGCGGTTCAAGAACCGTGAATATCGTCGCAATCGCCGCGAGAGAAACCAGCAGCGCAATCTGGAAACTACGATCCGTCAAGGTGTTGATGATGCCGTCCATGTCCCCGCCCTACACCTTGATCTGGATCATTTTTTTCATGACGAATACGCCGGTGAGCATCCACATGCCGGCGGCGATCAGAATGAAATTGCCGGGCCGGGTCGTGAACAGCGGATCGAGATAGTCCGGCGACGCCATTTTCACAGCGCCCATGACGAGGAACGGCAGCGAGCCGATGATATAGGCTGATGCTTTCGCTTCGGCCGACAGCGCCTTGACCTTTCCAACCATCAGCTTGCGCGAACGAAGCACATTCGAAAGGTTGCCGAGCGCTTCTGCAAGGTTGCCGCCGGTCTTTTGCTGAATCAGCAACACGATGCCGAAGAAATTGACTTCCTGCAGAGGCATCCGCTCATACATGCGTTCAAGCGCCTGTTCGAGGCTCATGCCGATCCGCAAAGACTCCGTCAGCATATGGAACTCGTCATTGACCGGACGCGGCGCTTCGCGCGCAATGATCTTCAGACATTCGTTCACCGGCAGACCGGATTTAACGCCGCGAACGATGACGTCGATGGCGTTCGAAAACTCGTCGGCGAATTTTTTCTGGCGGCGATTGCGCAGGAAATTCAGCACCCAGCGCGGAAAACCGAAGCCGCCGATGACAAACAAGAGACCGGTGATCCAGGGCTGCTGGCCGGAAATAAAGCCGACAAAGGCGAAAAACACCGCCGATACGACCGACGAGATGTAGAAATGCTTGCGCTTGATCGGCAGACCAGCCTGCTCAAGCATCTGGTCCATCGTGATGCGCTTTTTCTTTTTGAGATTCTTGGTCTTGTTATCAAGAGCCGCAAGCGTTTCGGTGAGTTTCTTGCGGCGCTCCCTGTTCTGAGCCTCGCTTTGCGCGCCGCTGACGCCGCGCACGCCGACCTTGGCGCTTTTCAGCGCGGCGACGCGTTTCTTCGCCTTGTCCTTTTCGGTCGGCGCAAGCAAAGCGAAAGCGAGCGCCGCAAAGCATACGACGCCCAGGACCGCCACAAAGAGGATCTGCTGATCCATCAACCCTTACTCCGCAGCAGCGTCGAGAGCCGCCGCCAGTTCCGCTTCCTTGCCGTAATAACGCGCCCGATCCCAGAAAGCCGGGCGGGCGATGCCGGTAGAACGGTGACGCCCGACAATCGCGCCGTTGTCGTCCTCGCCATCCATATCGTAGATGAAAAGATCCTGCGTGATGATCGTGTCGCCTTCCGTGCCGAGCACTTCGGTGACATGTGTGATGCGCCGCGAGCCGTCACGCAGACGCGCGGCCTGAATGACAACATCGATAGAACCGACGATCATTTCGCGAATGGTTTTCGACGGCAGGTTATAGCCGCCCATGGTGATCATCGATTCGATACGCTGCAGGGCTTCGCGCGGACTGTTGGCGTGGAGCGTGCCCATCGATCCGTCGTGACCGGTGTTCATCGCCTGCAACAGGTCGAACGCCTCGGGGCCCCTGACCTCGCCGACGATGATGCGCTCAGGACGCATCCGCAGACAGTTTTTGACGAGGTCGCGCATCGTGACTTCGCCCTGACCTTCAAGGTTCGGCGGGCGCGTTTCAAGACGCACGACATGCGGCTGCTGGAGCTGAAGTTCGGCGGCGTCCTCGCAAGTGATGATCCGTTCATCATGCTCGATAAAGCCGGTCATACAGTTGAGAAGCGTGGTCTTACCGGAACCCGTACCGCCGGAAATCAGCGTGTTGATCCGGCAATGGCCGATGATTTCAAGGACGCGCGCGCCTTCCGGCGAGATCGACCCGAAATTCACCAGGTCGGAAATCTTCAGCTTGTCCTTTTTGAACTTACGAATGGTGAGCGCGGCGCCGTCAATCGCGAGCGGCGGCGCGATGACGTTGACACGAGAACCGTCGGGCAGGCGCGCGTCGCAGATCGGGCTGGCTTCGTCGACACGGCGGCCGACCTGGCTGACGATGCGCTGGCAGATATTCATCAGCTGCGCATTATCCCGGAAGCGTACATTGGTGAGCTGGATCTTGCCGCCGACTTCGATGAAGACGCGGCTTGAACCGTTGACCATGATGTCGGCGATGTCGTCACGCGCCAGCAGTGGCTCAAGCGGGCCATAGCCGAGAACGTCGTTGCAGATGTCCTGCAACAGCGCTTCCTGCTCGGCGATCGACATTTGAACGTTCTTGATCGAGATGATCTCGTTGACGATGTCGCGGATTTCCTCCGCCGCCGTCTCGGTATCAAGCTGGGCGAGCTGCGACAGATCGATAGTGTCGATCAGCGCATTGAAGATCGTCGTCTTCGTTTGAAAATACTCATCCGACCGCCCGCCGATCTCGACCGGCTGCTGCGCCTTGCCGGAATCGCTCGCCGGCTTGGCGACGCGCGGCGGCGCGGGCGGCGGCGTCTTTTTGGCCGCAGCCTGAGGCTTCGGCTTTTGAGCCGGCGCCGCAGGGCGTTTCGCAGCGACTTTCGCCGGCGCCGCCGGCTTTTCAAGCGGTGCGGTTCTGCGTCCAAACATACTCACGCCTAGCGCTTCCTTCTAAACAGGCCGGCAAGGCTGAATTTCGGGCGGATGACCGCGGCTTCGCTGCGGCCAAGGAGTTCGGCGGAGAGTTCGCGGAACGCCTGCGCCGTTTTCGATTTCGGGCTGACGTCGACGATCGGCGCCGCATTGGTGGCGGCGGCGCTGAAAATCTGCGGCTCCCAGGAGAACACTTCAGTCGGTTTCAGTCCCACATGTTCGACGAACTGTTCCGGCTGCACCGCCGAGATTTTCGGATCAAACTGGTTGATGACCAGCCGCGGCGGCGCATCGTTCGGGCGCGCCGCGCTGAGAATGTCGACAAGCTGCTTGGTATTGCGGAAGCTCGCCAGATCAGGCGTCGCCGTAATGACGATCTCATCTGCAGTCGTTAACAGCCGCTTTGACCAGCTGCACCAGAGATGCGGAACGTCGACGACAACTGTCGGCGCCGAACCGCGCACCACATCGAGCACGGTTTCATACGCCTGGTCATCGAGTTCGTAGTCACGATCGAGAACGCTCGGCGCCGTGAAAAGGCTCAAATGATCGGTATGCTTCTGCAGCAGGCGATCCAGCAGAACATCATCGAGACGTTCCGGAGAGCTGAGCGCCTCAAAGAGCCCGGCGGAAGCCTCCTGATCGAAATCAAGGCTGGCCGTACCGAACGGCAAATCGAGATCGAGAATGATCGTGTCGCTCTTGTACTCTTCGGCTGAACACCATCCGACATTGTGGGCGATGGTCGACGAACCGACGCCGCCGCGCGAGCCGACAAACGCGACCGTGCGGCCGATCGGCGGCGCGGAAGGGTCGACATAAAGATCGGCGATCGTCTTGATGATCTGCAGCGGCGAATTCGGGCGAACAATATATTCGCTGATGCCCTGACGGATCAGTTCGCGATAAAGAATGATGTCATTGACCTGGCCGATAATGACGACCTTGGTCGACGGATCGCAGACTTCCGCAAGCTCGCCGAGCTGGGCGAAAATATCCGCGCCGCTCGCCATCGTTTCAAGGATGATCAGATTTGGCGTCGCTGCATTCTGGAACTGGTCGACCGCTTTAGCGAGGCCGCCCATGTGAATGGTCAGGTGCGCTTTCGACAGGCGGCGGTCGATTGCCGCTTTTTCAAGCAGCGCCGTCGCCGCCGGCGTTTCGCAAAACGCATGGATGGAGATGCGCGGCACAGGACGATGGTCAACCGCGTCGCCGCCAAGATCGGTGATTTCTCCGCCGTAATCGCCAGTGTCAAGCAAGGCGCCGGTCGCCGCGACGAGCGCGCCGCCGTCCTGAGTGGAGGCTTCTTCCGTCGCCTCTTCCTCTACAGGAGTCTCCTGAAAAGCCGCCGCTACAGCCTGATCTTCCGCCTCAACTGAAAAATCGTCAGCGCCGCCTTCGGTTTCTTCGCTGGTGAAGTCAGTCGCGCCGGCGCTTTCGGCGGAAAGCGCTTCGCTGTCGAAACCTTCATCACCGAAGTCTTTTTCGCTAAAGTCTTCAGCGTTTAGATCTTCTCCTGCGAGCTCTTCCTCGTCGAAATCGAGATCGGCGAAATCCTCGTCGTCAAAATCCTCTTCCCCGAGCGCGGCGAGCTCCTCATCGGAAAGCTCTTCGTCGAGCCAACCCTCATCGGCGAGCTCATCGAGGTCGCTGTCGTAGCTGACGACCTGCTGCGCGGCAGCTTCGTCATCAGAGTCGGCTTCAGGCGCTACAGCCTCCCCCAGAGGGCCGCCGTCAGGACCGAGGCTCGCGGCGCCTTCAGCGACGCCTTCCTCATCATCCTCACGCTGATAAGCTGTTTCAGCTGTGTTTTTCATTATCGTCTCCCTGGGCCTTCCCCTTGGCGTCAGCTTGTCCGGTCTCGCCTAGTTCGAAAGCTCGGCGTTGATGTTAGTGTCTGTCTCTGAGGCAGTGACTTCGCCCTCGCGATAAGCTTCAAACGCACGAACCGTCGCCTCCGCATCGCGCGGCGACATATCCGCCGGCGCAATCAGGTCATGCGGGTCGGCAAGCATAGCCGCGATGTTGTTTTGCGTGGCGCAGCCGTAATTCGGCGAACGCAGGTTGCGATAATTGTTCATCGTCGTACCGGTCCAGATGCCGCACTCGCTCGGTGTCGCAACATAATGCGTGTACGAAACGATAAGCTGGCGGCCCGAACCCGTACGGTAAGTGGCTCCAGCGAGGGTTTCCCACGAAACGCCTGCATCATGAAGCGCCTGGCGAATATCGGCGGCGGCTTCCTGGCCGTCAAAATCATCTGCTGCGCCCGACGGCGCCGTGATGGTCAGGGCGCCGTGGCCGCTGCGCAGATAGGCGTCAGCGAAAGCACGCAGGCGCGCTTTGTCAACGCCGGAAAGTTCAGTCTTGCCCGGATCGGAGTCGATCGTCAGCGTGACGATCTGGCTGTCAACCGAGATCGGGTGCGCTTCAGCAACCGTCTTGGCATGCTCCGGACCGTTGAATGGGCCGCTGGCGCAGGACGCGGCGAGCGCAGCGGCGGAAGCAAGTAGCGTGAATTTAGTGACTTTATTCAACATCGCTCGGTCCTTTTTAATCCAGGATGAAGCCCATCGGCCCTTGCAGCGACGCTTCTTTCGCGCCGGAGCCGGCCAGGCCGTAGGTTGTCAGGATTTTGCCCATCAAAATCGCTTCCGCATCGCTCGCCGGCACCATGCCTCTGGCGGGGTCTGTCAGCTTTGACTCATGGGTCGGCTCAACGAGGTACGGCGTCACAATGATGACGAGTTCCGTTTCGCTGTTCTGATAATTGCGGCTGCGGAAAAGCTGGCCGAGAATCGGGACGTCTTTCATGCCGGGCACGCCCTCGATCGTCGAGCGCATATCTTCCTGAAGCAGGCCCGCCATAACCAGGCTGCCGCCGGACGGCAGTTCAACTGTCGTGTTGGCGCGGCGCACCGAAAGGCCGGGGATCGAAAGACCCGCCGTCGTCGTCAGATTACCATCGTCGTCGACAGTCGTCACGCCCGGTACGAAGAAGGAGTTTTCAGTCGTCACTTCGCTGACTTCAGTCGATATCTTGAGATTGATCCGCCCTTTGGACATGACCAGCGGCGTGAAACCGAGGCCGACGCCGAATTCCTTGAATTCGATCGTGATGACGCCGTCATCCTGACCGACCGGAACCGGGAATTCACCGCCCGCGAGGAACTTCGCTGACTCACCGGAGACTGATGTCAGGTTCGGTTCGGCGAGAACACGCACGAGGCCGTTCGATTCAAACGCCTGCAGCGACGTATCCAGCGCCTCGAGGTCGCCGGTGTTGGTTTTTGTGCCTGCAAGGCCGATGCCGCCAGTCGTCGCAATGGAGTTCGCGGAGGCGAACGTCATCGCAGCGTCGTTCAGCACAACGGTGCCGTCAGTCGACACGCCAAGCTGCTTTAACAGCTGGCGCTGCATCTCAACAATGCGAACCTTGAGCATCACCTGTTCAGGGTCGCGCACTTTCAACATGTTCACGACTTTCTCGGGATCCTGAACGAACCGGCCAGCGAGCGCGCTTGCATTCGCTGCTTCCGTCGGCGTCTGCACCGTGCCGCGCAGTATTACATTGTCGCTTACCGCATCAATCTCGATACGCGAATTCGGCATGATGCGTCTCATCAGATCTTTCAGCGCATCCATGTCGCGTTCAACCTGAATTTCCAGATTGAGGATCTGGCGGCCTTGCGCATCAAAGAAGAACGCATTGGTCTGCCCCGTCGTGAGCCCCAGCAGGTAAACCCTGCGCGGCGAACGCACGACTGCGTCAACAACGCTTGGTTGCGAGACAAGCACATCGGAAGCCGCGTAAGGCAGCTCAACGATCGCCGCCTTGTCGAGCGGCAGCACAATACTTTTCGAGACCGCGCTTTCGCCGCCCGTATCGATACGAACAGGCTGGGAGCCGCGCTGCGCCGCAGCCGGCGACGCGAAGCCTGAGACCGCGATGACGCCCGCCAGCGCAAGGAAGGCGAAACGGCCGGCACGGGCGCTCAGTTTTTTTGAAACGTTATTTGCGAATGTCATTTCAGACCCCTGTTCGCCGATTTCTCAAGAACGCCCGTAACGGATGACGTTGACGTCGGATGAACGCCGGTCGTCGGCGATAACGCCGCCCTCCGGCTTGAATATGCTGCGCAGAACGACGCTCATCGAGCCGTTCGAGCGTGCGGTGATGAAGGCTTCCGAATCACGCGGCGAAAGCTCAAGCGTGATGTTGACGCCATCGATATGCGGCGTTTCGGTATTCTCGGAATAGAGCGTGTTGACGGCGAGAACACGGACCTCTTCGAACATCAGCCGCGTACGGCCGTTTGATGTATGCATAAGGTCGACGCGGTCGCCCGGAAGAATGAAGCCGCCCGAAGACGTTTCCGGCGAAACCCTCAATGTCACCGCGCGCATGCCCGGCGACAGAATCGCCGCCATCAGCCCTGAATTGCCCGCCTTGACGATCTTGGCGTTGACGATCGGCTCGCCGGCGACAATCAGCGAACGAGCAACGGCGCTCGTCATTTCTTCGCGCTGTGCGGCGTTGGCGTCGGTGATAAATGTTGGCTGGATGGCTTTTTTCGGCCAGGCGATCCAGTTTGTATCTTCAAGCGCCATGCGCTCGCCGCGCTGGATATCGCGCGTTGCGATCAGTACACGCACGGTCTCTTCGCGGACCGGCTCGACAATCTGGACGGCCGGACCTTCCGATGAATTTCCCATCATCAGGAAAAACGCTGCAGCGCCGGCGACGAGCGCGATACCTAGGATTGCTAAACGACTTACATTCATTTCAAGCCTACCTGACTGCTTCGCTTAACCGGGCTATGGGCGTGTTCACCCTGATGATCCGCGAAACTCCTCAAAACTACGTTAACTTCGTTTGTTAACCGCCAAAGACCAATTGAAAGTACGGCGTTTGCGAAAAACTAAGCAGCCCGCCAGCCGCCAAGGCGACCGCATAAGGCAGGTCTTTCTTGCGTTCGTGAAGCTGAATTAACCAGGGCGCATGGGCGTAGACCGGCAAGACCGGCAGCTTCCTGAACGCCGCCATGACAAAGGCGAGAACCAGCCCCGACAGCGCTGTGTTGAACAGGAAAACACCGAGGGCGCCGGCGCCGATCCAGGGCGAAATCGCCGCAAAAAGCTTGGCGTCGCCCCCACCCACGATTTTTCCGGCGTAAAGGCCGAAACCAAGGGTTAACGCGCCCGCGCCGATCAGCAGCCCTTCGACAATCACCCGGGGAGGCGCGCCAACCGCCAAACCCGCTGCGGGATAGGCGCAGATAAGGATAATCGAGACCCAATTCGGGATTTTAAACTCGTAAATATCGTTCGCTGCAGCGACCAGCACGGCGGCCGGAAACACAGCAAGGACGAGAAAAGCGATCACTGGCGCCACTCCAACTTCAACACGCCGGCGAGGCTAGGCTTCTTCCTCTTAATGTTCCGTTAGACATAAATGAAAAAAGGAGGCCATCAGGCCTCCTTTTTTACGCTTACTGATTGCGGCCGAAACCGCGGAACTCAGTGCGATTAGCTGCTGAGTTCGTTGTCAATGTCGCTGAACGTGCCGCTCAGCGTAGAACCAACCGAACGCACGGCGGCGATAATCGCAACCGCGATAAGAGCCGCGATGAGACCGTATTCGATCGCCGTCGCGCCGTCTTCATCGGCCTTAAAACGCTTGATAAGAGCTTTCATTTGTCGACTCCTGCTTACTCTTCACTTGCACCGCTGAAAGAATTCTATCCTCCAGACACGCGCATCTTGCACGCGACCCGTAAACAAAGCATGAAGCGACGCGATAATTTTTGTCAGTATACCTATTATGGTAAACGCCTGTTAATACTAACTAGCGAGCTGATTTAACCGACTCATGTCGTTGATCAACAACCCTGGATAGTCACGGCGCGCAACACCTTCCTGAATAAGCATGGCGACTGCACTCGCCGTAACGCTTTCTTCAACGCCGGCTTCATCCGCAAGCTCGCGATGTTTAGGCATACGCGGCACGCGCCACTCGCCAGATTCGTAATCGCGCTCGACGAATTTCAAGAGCGCGGCGAACACACGCTGTTCCGGGGCCGATTCCGGCGTTGCGCTGTGGAAACGTCGCTCTGTCAGCTCGCTGGCCAGACGCCCCGCAATATTACGCATCAAGGTCGGACGGGACGCCGCCAGAGTGCGGAACGCCTCTCCATCGATGGCGGCGAGTACAAGATCGTCCTCGGCCGTCACCGATATGCATTGAAAAACCTCAGGCCCCGCGCCGCCAAAAACCAGCTCCATGGCGAAAACACCGCCCGGGACGTACTCCTCGATAATTATTGATCCTGCGTCGCGGTCGACCAGGGATGTTCGCATCCGGCCCGAAAGGACGACAAAGAACTCAACGCCGTCATATTGCCCCATGGAATAGACGGTCTGGCCTGCGCTGTAGCAACGGCGCTCGCTGCTTTCGCAGACCGCGCTGATGACCGCATCCGGCAGGTCGCGAAAAAGCGGAGACTTCGCCAGCATGGGCGCAAGCTCTTCTTCAGGTTCGACGATTACGACAGGCGTTGCGGACATGGCAGCTCGGTTGCGGTATCTCCACCAGCCGGTAAGAAATATCAAAATCGATTTAAGGCCCGGTAAACCGGGTATGTTAAATATCCCGGGAAAACCGCAATCCCCCCAAGGGTTTTAACAGATCATTGACTCCTAAAGTCTATGTTCGGCGGTGATGAATTTTACAAGGACATGTCCCATGCGCGTTCTCATTTCCGCTTTCGCAACGCTCTTTATGCTGACGACTGGCGCTCACGCCGGTCAGGTCTGGCTGACCATGGACCAGGTTCGCCCCTACAAACTCGAGCGCCCTGCCCAGAATATCGTCGTCGGCAACCCTGCGATCGCAGATGTAACGGTGCAGGACAACAAAAGCCTTCTCCTTTTCGGCAAGGCGCCGGGGTTGACGAATATCTATATCTTCGATGAGTCCGGCGAGGCGATTGAGAATCTGATTGTCCGCGTTCGCACGCAACATGACGGCGTGCTGACTTTCTACCGCGGCGCGGCGCGCACGACCTATAATTGCACGACGAAGTGCGATGAGACGATTACGGTCGGAGACGACAGCGAATCCTTTGAAAACGTTTCAAGCCAGGTCACGAAGAAATTCAGCCAAGCGAAGAACGCCGCTAACAGCTCCGGCGAATAAACCGCTTTACAGTTAGAATGAAGGGCGCCGTTCAGCCGGCGCCCTTTTCTTTTGCGCCAAGCGATTTTTCAAAATGATAGATGCGCGGCCGCTCCTGCTGGCGAAGCGTGGTGCGGCACCAGGCGTCGATTTCTCGCGCCGTACGGTCGTCGGGCTGGCGCCCCTTGTTCAGAACGATGTGGGCGATCAGCCTGTCAACGCCATCGCCGCGGCGTCCGACCTTTACGGCGCAGTCTGCGATCAGAGGATGCTCGCACAGGCGCCGCGCAACGTCGTCGGGAATGACATTGACGGCGCCGATCTGCACCGCGCCATCCCGCCGCCCGCCAAGACCGAATGAACGCTCATCCCGCCACTCGATAAAATCCATCGCATCGACATCGCGCTCAACGCCGCCCGGCCCGACGCGCTTTAAGCCGTCCCCGCCGCGCCAATGATCGAACAGGACAAAATGTTCGCCCGGCGTATCGCGCCAGCCGATGAGGCCCGTTTCCGTTGAGCCGTAGAGTTCGCGGAGGACCCCGAAACCGGCGGTGCGCATCTGGGCGGCGAGTTCTGGCGTCATCGATTCACCAAAAGCGACAGCCATGGTGTTGTCGGGCGCCGTCAGCTTTTCCCGCATCATGTAACGCCACAAAGTCGGCGTTGCGACCAGGACATCGCCATAGCTCAAGGATTTTGAGAGCTGTTCCGGAGGCATGCCGCGCACGTCAATCGACTCAATGCCTTGCAGATTCGGCGTCAGAATGGAGAGTTCAAAACCCAACAGGCTGTGCGGCGCGACAAACGACAAAAGCCGACGTCTTCCGTGCAAAATATTCGCCGCCGCCGCCGCGTCCTGAAAAATTTCATCAGCGCGATGACGGCAAACAGCATTTCTTTCATCCCGCGCCGCGGACTTGAAGGTGAAATGCTCGAGCTTCGCTCCTATCGCATCGGCGACGACCGCCGCCCAGTCGGCGATGCGCGCTGAAGCTGCGCCTTCAAGCAGATCGCGCGGCTGACCGAAGAATTCCGCGACCCGCACGCCGCAGATTTTGATTTCATCCGGCGACAGCGCAACGCCGCCTTCTCCGAGCGGCGTATCGCCGGACCAGGACGCAATCGTGAGAAAATCGAAATGCCGGTTGAAGCTGCGAGCCGCCTCGTCAGCAAGCGCCGCACCGATCACCCTGGCGACCTGATCTTCTGGAATGACGAACGACTTCACAGGCGCGACGACCCTTCCCGGAGCGAATCGGCGAGGCGGTTTTCATACCATGCGGACAAGCGAATGAATAATTCACTGGCCGGCGGCTTTTCACCCTGCAGAAACGCCGGCCTGAGACCGATCAGGCTGTTGGTCAGAAAAAGCGCGCCTCGCCGCAAATCATCGAGGCGTATCGCGTCTTCGCGAATCTCAGCGCCGATTTCCGGCGCGGCGGCGAGCAACATCCCGCGGATAATACCCGGCAGGGCGCCTTCCCCGACCGGCGGCGTAACGACTGAACCGTCTTTCAGGATCAAAAAGAGATTGGCGCTTGACGCACAGGCGACGCGGCCTTCGCCGTTGAGCATGATCGCTTCGTCAACGCTCCTATCTCGGGCCTCGTTGCGGGCGAGAACATTGTCGAGATAGGCGGACGCCTTGCAGCGCGCGGCGACGCTATGCTGCGATCGCCTATAGGCGCTGACAATCAACGCGGCGGAACCGCCGGCGATGGCGGCGGGCGAGGCAGTGATCAACACCGTCGGATCGCTCCCTTCGGGGAACAGGAGGCCGCGCTCGGATACGCCTCTCGACATGCTGATGCGGGCAGCAGCGACCTTATCGGTTAGCCCGTTCCGTTCCGCCAGTTCGGCGAGAATGGCGGCGATGTTGCCCGGCGACGACGCGTTAATGCCCAGCATTTGAAGTCCCGCGCTGAGCCGGGCGAGGTGGTCATCGAGGAACGCCGCCGCGCCGTTTTTCATGAAGATCGTTTCAAACAGCCCGTCGCCAAGCAAAAATCCGCGGTCGGCGATGCTGATCGCCGTTTTCTCTTCACGCCATTCACCGTTGAGCCAGAACGTCATCGCGCCCCCTCTCCCGCGCAGTGATTTAGGAAATTATCGATGATGATCCTGCCATGGGGCGTTAAGAGAGATTCAGGGTGGAACTGCACGCCGAACCACGGCCGCGATTGATGAGCGACCGCCATTACTTCGTCTTCCTCGCTCCAGGCAGTCGCAACAAGGGGGCTGTTTTTCTGCAGCACGGATATCAGCGAGTGATAGCGCCCCACCGACGCCGGCGACGGAACGCCTCGAAAGAGTCCGCCCCCATTGTGCCGCACCAAACTCGCTTCGCCATGGAGAGGACGCTTTGCGCGGGTTGTCGCGCCGCCCAAATTTTCAACAAGGCACTGATGACCTAGGCAAACACCGAGATAAGGCGTTTGCGGAGGAAGCGCGTCAATCAGCGCCATGGAAACACCGGCCTCGGCCGGCGTTCTGGGCCCGGGAGAGACAACCACCCCGGTTGGCTTCATGGCGAGAAGATCGCCGACCGTGGCGGTGTTGCGTATGACTTCGACCTTCGCGCCCGCCTCACGGAAATAGCGGGCGAGATTGTGCACAAAGGAATCGACATTATCGATGATGAGAATCACGGGCCGCCGCCTTGCGAAAGAACATCCAGCACGCCGCGCGCCTTGACGAGTGTTTCTTCATATTCCGCCGCGGGGTTAGAGCGCAGCGTGATCCCGCCGCCGACCGGAACGGATGCGTTTCGCCCGCCGCCATCGATCATCATGGTGCGGATCGCCACTGCGAAATCGGCGCCGCCCCGGTCGTCGATATAGCCGATGGCCCCGCAATAGGGCCCGCGGCCGGTTTTTTCGATTTCACCGATCGCTTCCATCGCGGCGACTTTCGGGGCGCCGCTAATCGATCCGGCCGGAAAGAGCGCCCGAAAAACATCGGCGATTGTCGCCTCGCGGCGCAAAACGCCGCTGATGCGCGACACGAGATGATGCACTTTCGACAGCGTCATCAATTCACAGATCGCTTCTTCACAGATGGAGCCGTCCTCGCAAACCTTCGAAAGATCGTTGCGCATCAGGTCGGCGATCATGATGTTTTCCGCCCGGTCCTTCGGGTCGCCGATCAGCTCCTGAGCGAGGCGCGCATCCGACACTGCATCCTCGCCTCGTCTGCGCGTACCTTTGATCGGTTCAGTGGTGACGCGTCTTCGCCCGCCGGTCGCAGGCGCGATCTTGAAAAACCGTTCGGGCGAATTCGAAATCACGGCCCCGCTTTCAAATTGCAAGAGCGCGCCGAAAGCCGCGTCGCTGTTTGAAGCCACCGCTTCAAAAAGCGCCAGCGGCAGGCAGGGCTGTGCGCTCGTCAACATCATCGTCTGCGCAATATTCGCCTGATAAAATTCGCCGTTTCGAATGCGCTCAATCACCGCCGACACCGCGCCTTCATACGCCGATTGAGTAAAATTCGACTGCAGCCCGGAAAAACACGGCGGCGGCGGCGGGAAATGAGGACCGTCGCCCAACGCCTCCTGCAGGCGGAGGATCGCCGCTTCGGACCGGCCCGCCACATAGGCGCGCCGTTCGTCACGGGAGAACACCGCCGCCGCATTGTAAACGCCGAATGACGCCGCGGGCAGGTCATAAGGACTCGCCGGGAGATCAAGCCCAGGTTCGAGCGCGGAAAGGGCTTCATAGCCGACAAAGCCGACGAGCCCCGAATGAAACGGCGCCGGTGTCGGCGCCGCAACTGCTGACGCGCGCGCCGCAATGGCGGCGTCGAGTTCGACCAGCCAGCGATCGGCATTCCCTTCCGTAAGCTCGATCCGATTTTCGGGGAAAGCGACGATCGTCGACCATTGTCCGGGCGCAATATTCCCCGCATGGAGAAGGTGCGCATGCGCCTCTCCGGCAAGCGGCGCAAAAGCAGAAAACGGCTCCCGCCAGTCGATTTCCCGGAAAATCATCAGCCTAGTCGTAGTTCGGCAATCCCGGCTTGAAAAGCTGTTTTACAAGGGATTTTCGCGCTTTCCCGCCGCACATCCGGACTGGTTTACGGCCGCGAACGGTTCTATCGACGAAGCTCTGGTAAAGGAGAACGCCATGCCCCAGCAAGCGGGCCAATCCGGCGCGGCGCGCACGTTTTACAGCCTCGCCATCGCCGTATTGATCGGGTTTATCGCCTATATCGGTCGCGGCGTGCTGATCCCGCTGGTGATCGCCGGTTTCCTTTGCTTCCTGATTTCCACGCTGAAGGAAAATGTCCGCCGGGCGCCGTTCATCGGAAAGCACATACCCAACTGGCTCGGTTTCATGGTCGCCTTCGCTCTGATCGGCGCCGGGGCGGTCCTGTTTGTAGAAATCATCAAGTCGAACGTGGAAACACTGCTTTCGGAGTGGCCAAGCTATGAGACGCGCCTGCGCGCGCTGGCCGGGCAGGGATTGGCGACCCTGAAGGAAGCGGACTATCTCCCGGCGCAGCTTGTCGGCGGCGTCGAGCAATTGCAGCAGTCCGCCCTCAGCCTTATCCGGCCGCTCCTTTCCCGCGCCGCGTCCAGCCTGACCTCTCTGACGTCGAATTTCCTGACTTTCATCACCATTGTCCTCTATCTCATCTTCATGCTGATTGAACGCGGTCGTATCTTCCGCAAGATTAACCTGCTTGGCGCAGACGCCCGCGAACGCCGCATCATCAACGAAACGCTTTCGGATATCGGCGCGATGGTGCGCCAGTACATCACCATCAAGACGGCGAGCAATCTGGTCACCGCAGCCATCAGCTATGTGATCATGAAGATCATCGGCGTGCAGTTCGCAGGGTTTTGGGCGCTCCTGATCTTTGTCCTCAATTATATCCCGATCTTCGGCGCCGCCTCCGCAATCACGCTACCCGTGCTGCTGGCGCTGGTGCAGCCGGAAGGCGGCGGCGTCAAAATGGCGCTCACCGCCTTCGTCTGTCTGATCGGCGCCGAACAGGTGATGAGCAACGTTATTGAACCGCGCCTCGTCGGCGGATCGCTCAATCTGAGCCCGCTGGTTATCCTGTTTTCGCTAAGCGTCTGGGGCTCGCTCTGGGGATTTGCAGGGCTCTTGTTGAGCGTGCCGATCACTGTCACCGTAATGATCGTATTGACCCAGTTCAGCTCAACCCGGCCAGTCGCGATATTGATGTCCGACGACGGCAAGATCGCCGACATCAAACACCCGCACCCCGGGACCGCCGAGGCTTGATCTAACCTTTCGCCGACAGCGCCTCGGCGGCGACGGCGGCGATCGCCGCCGCCTCCTCGTTCCGGCCGGAACCGCGACGCCAAGCCACACCTACCCGCCGCGAGGGCGCAGGCTTTGTGAACGGCACCGCGACAAGGCCGGAGACTTCCGCAAGCCCTTCTTTGACAGCCATCGCCGGCAGCAGCGTCGCGCCGAGTCCCGATCGCGCCATCTGGGCGAGCGTAAACAAGCTTGTGCCGTCAAAGGACGAGGCCCTGCTGTGGTCAGCCAGCGCGCAGGCGTCAATCGCATGCTCGCGCAGACAGTGTCCGTCTTCCAGAAGCAATAGCTCGCATCCTTCCAGGTCCTGCTTCTTCAACGATTTTCGCCGCGCATAGGGGTGATCGTGATTACATGCGAACCAGAACGGATCCTCGCCGATCTCGATAACATCCGTACCCGGAAGGCTGTACGGGAGCGCGAGCAGCGCCGCATCGATCAGGCCCGCAGCCAGGCGGTCGGCGAGAGACGCGGTCAGATCCTCGCGCAGATAAAGCGTCAGGCTCGGATACGCTTCTTGCAGACGGGTCGTTAGCTGCGGCAGAAGGAACGGTGCAATCGTCGGAATAACCCCGAGATGGAATTCCCCCTCGAGCGGCCGTCTTTCGCCAGCGGCGCGCACCATATCTTCCGACGCCGCCAATATCGCCGGCGCCCGCGCCGCCACGTCCTCGCCCGCCGGGGTCAGCGCAAAAGCGCGGGTTGAACGGTCGACAAGCTGCCGGTCAAGCAGCGCTTCCATCTCCTTGATCGCAGAGGACAAGGTTGATTGCGACACCAGGCACTCCTCGGCAGCCTTGGAAAAGGATTTCCGGCGCACGAGAGCCATGAAGAACTGCAACTGTCTGAGGGTCGGCAGTGGGGTCATCGGGGACGCTTCCTGAAATCGAAACAATCGATATTGATTTATTATATAATCTATTTGATTAATTTTCCAAGAGCGCTATGAAGACACAGCGCCAATGCGGGCGCAGCATGTTTTCATTTTGATCAAAAGGAGATTTTCGATGCTAGGTGTCGGCGATAAGCTCCCCGACTTTACCGTCACAGGCGTAAAACCGGGCTTCAACAGCCATGAAGAAGACGGTCAATCCGCGTTTGAAGACATCACCCAGGAGAGCTTCCCGGGTAAATGGAAAGTCATCTACTTCTATCCGAAAGATTTCACCTTCGTCTGCCCGACGGAGATCGCCGAGTTCGGCCGCCTCGCCAAGGAATTTGACGACCGCGACGCCGTCGTCATGGGCGGCAGCACCGATAACGAATTCTGCAAGCTCGCCTGGCGGCGCGACCATCCCGATCTAGAAGGACACCCCGCCTGGCAATTCGCCGATACGACCGGCGCGCTTGTCGACGGCCTTGGCGTACGCGCCCCTGAAGGCGTCGCGCTGCGGGCGACCTATGTGGTCGATCCCCACAACGTCATTCAGCATGTCTACGTCAACAATCTGAATGTCGGCCGTAATCCGCAGGATACGCTGCGCATTCTCGACGCCCTGCAGACGGACGAACTGTGCCCCTGCAACCGTCCGGTTGGCGGCGACACGCTCTAGCCTGCCCAATCAGCGAGGGCGCGGTTCGCAAGACCGGCGGCCTGTTCAGAAATAATTCCCGAACATTGGCCGCCGGCGTTTCGCCGCGCCCTTTTTTGCGCCCTTAACTCAAGGAGAAACGCCCATGAGCATCGACGCCCTTCGCGACCGAATTCCCGATTACGCCAAGGATATCCGCCTCAATCTTGGCTCGCTGGCAGGCGAAACCACGCTCACGGATCAGCAAAAATACGGCACCTTTCTCGCTTCGGCCCTTGCCGCACGCAATGCAACCGTCATCAGGGAAATTTCGGCCGAGGTTGAAGACAAGCTCTCGCCTGAGGCGGCGAACGCCGCAAAGGCCGCCGCCGCAATCATGGCGATGAACAATGTCTATTACCGCAGCCTGCATCTGATGAGCGAAAAGGTCTACGGTACGCTTCCCGCAAAACTGCGCATGAATATCCTCGCCAATCCCGGCGTCGAAAAGGCCGACTTCGAGCTGTGGTCGCTCGCCGTCTCCGCCATCAACGGCTGCGGCCTGTGCCTTGATTCCCATGAGAAGGTCGTGCGCAAGGCGGGGCTCACAACCGAGCAGGTGCAGGCGGCGATCCGCATTGCTTCCGCCGTCCACGCAGCAGCCGCGGTGATCGACAGCGAGGAAGCGCTCGCGGCCTGACAGGCGCATGGCGAAGGCGGGGCTGACCTTTATTGAATGGCTTTGCTTAGCTAAACGGTTGCTCTAGGTTGCCGCGCAGTCAACAATCACTGAGAAATCGCCCGCTTTGACGAACGAAAATCCGCCCTCGCTCATACTGCAAGCTGTCGACGCGCTGCAGCAACATGATCGCCGCCGCGCCGCAGCGCTTATCCGCGAAGATATGCGGATTAATACGGCTCCCGGCCATCGCTGGCGCAGTATAGGCAGACTCTGCGATACGATTGGCGAAATAGACCTCGCCATCGAGGCGGCCCGCCGATATAGCGCGGAAGAACCGCAAACGCTTGAGCGGATCCTCCATTACTGGGGTGAGCTCGCAGCCTACGGAAGGGCCGACCGCGCACTGGAGGAGGTCAAGCGCCTTCCGGAGAACCTGCGGACGCATCCGGGCATTCTCCATTTTCGGGGTACGATCGCCTCCCAGGAAGGTGACTTCAGCGAAGCCGAGGCGCTTCATCGCGAAGCGCTTGAAAAAGCGCCGCTCGCGCCACAGACATGGTTCGCGCTGGCGATGATCAAAACGTTCAAACCAGACGACGCCGACCTCGCTGAAATGGCGCGGATCAGACCTCAGATGGAGAAAGCTGAGCCTTCCGTTTATGCGCGGTTTCTTTACGCCCTGGCGAAAGCGCATCATGACGCCGGCGATTATGACCGCGCCTTCGAAGCCTATTCCGCCGGCGCGGCGATAAGGCGTGCGGAAGAACCCTACGATCCCCAAAAAAACCGCGCATTCGCCGAACGACTCGTGAAAGAGTTTACGCCTGAAGCGGCGCAAAAACTGACGCCTTCAGGGTGTGCTTCCGAACGCGCCATTTTCATCAACGGCCTGCCGCGTTCAGGGACGACCCTTGTTGAACAGATACTGACAAGTCATTCCGCCGTCTCCGACGGCGCCGAATTGAATCTATTCCGGGCCGCGCTTATCCCGACGGGGGATTTTTCCTTTTCTGGCGCCCTCTCCTACCAGCAGCGCGCGCAAGGCGCGCAGGATCCATGGGGGGAACTGGGACGTGACTATCTCGCCATGCTGAACGCCAGGTTCGGGGAGCAAGGCCGCATCGTTGACAAGACGCTGAACCATGCCCGGTTTATCGGCTTGCTGCTGCATGTCTTGCCGAAGGCGAAAATCATATGGCTGCGAAGGGATCCGGAAGACTCAGCGCTTTCGTGCTTTAGAAGCTTTTTCACGCAGCCCATGCCCTGGTGCTGGTCGCTAGAGGACATTGCCGCGCATTTCCGCATGGACGATTTTTTATACCGTCACTGGACGACGCATTTTCCGGAACGGATTCTCACCGTTCCCTATGAGGAACTTGCGAGTGATCCGGAGACCTGGATTCCGAAAATCCTGAACCATGCGGACCTTGCGCTCGAACCGCAAGTCTTCGAACCTCACAAGCAGAAACGAACCGTTCGCACGGCAAGCGTCGCTCAAGTGAGAAACCCCATTTCGCCGAACCGAATCGGCGCCGCGAAAGCTTACGATAGCCAGATGAATGCGTTTCGGAAGGTTTATTACGCAGACTGACAATAACAGTCGCCGCCTTTTCGCACTGCTTGCTGATTAACTCCGCAGCACTCAAAAAACAGCTTCCTCCACAGAGGCCGCGCGAAGCGCTCGTCCCTGAATCGGGCGGGCAGAATAAGGCGCATGAATTCCGCCCAGCAAATCCGACCAGCGCTCAAAAAAAGGCGGCCCCGAAGGGGCCGCCTTCCATTCTTTGGTTGCGTCGAGTTCTTAGAACTCGATGTCCAGACCGAGACGGACCGAACGCGGGGCCTGGTAGACCTGCGCCAGACCGAAGTTCGGGCTCGGCACCGGCACCATGTCGCCGTTCGATGCCGGGTTCCGAAGATCACCGATCTCGTTCCGCTGGCTAACGCCCTGACGGTTGAACACGTTGAACGCGTCAACACGGAAGGTGACCGTCTGACCCGACGGAACTTCGATGTTGTAACGCGCCGACAGGTCAACCTGGATCAGCCAATCAGATTCCTGCGCGGTGCCGCGCGGGCTGATGACGCCGCCGCAGTAGTGCGACGCTGCGCCGTAGAGGTTGCCGAAGTTACCGTAGTTCTCTGACGGGTGGTAACCCAAGCAGCTAAGCGGCCGCGGCGAAGCGAACTGCATGTTCGTGCCGAGACGCAGCTCGTCTGTCAGAGCGTAGCTACCCCAGATCTTGATCCGGTGACGACGGTGGTTCGGCAGGAGACCATAGGCGCCGTCCGTGAAGGTCGGCTGGTCGAAGTCCTGCGTGATACCGGCGTCGTCCTGACCGAAGTCAGACTGGACGAAGCCTTCCGAGTTACCTTCGCTCTCAGACCACTGGTAGCTGCCGCGAACAGCCCACTTACCGTCGAACGCACGCTCAAAGGTAAGGTCAACCGCGTCATACTTACGAACAGCGGCCGGATAGCCGAGCTCATCGCCGGAGAAGGTGACCGTGCGGCCATCAAGACCGTCGAGCACAACCACAGCTTCCTGACCCGGGTTGATGATCGTGTACTGGTGGAAACCAGTCCAGGTCGACGAACAACCCGTGATGCCTTCGCGATCGCAGTAAGCGAGCACGGCCGCATCGATGGCGGCGTCTTCAGCCGTCCGGTTGAGGTTACGGTGGGTGTAGGCGATGCCAACAGTCCACAGATCGGTCAGCTGATGCTCATAGCCGACAACGATCTCGGTTTCCTTGGTCGCGCCAAGGTTCTGCGAGATCAGCGCATCGGTCGGAGCAATAGAGCCGTCACCCGTCACCGAGCAGAGCGACGCACCGGCGCCAGCCGAACCCGGCGTCAGGCCGAACGGGCAGGTGCCGTTATACGGCGCCGTACCGCCGACTTGGCTGTCGAGGATCGGAATACCGTTGCCGTCGAAGCCGGTGTAGGTCCAGCGTTCGCGGAAATAGACTTCCGAACCGGTCATGCGGAACGAGGTGTTCGAAGCGAACGGCAGGTAGTACCAGCCGTAGGAACCGAACAGCTTGCCGCGGCCGTCACCGAGCACGTCATAAGCGAAGCCGACGCGCGGGGCGTAGTTGCCCTTCTGCGAAACAAGCGTATCGCCTGCAGACGTGAACACCCGGAAGTCGTCGCGACGGACGCCAAGGTTCAGCGTCAGCTGATCCGTGACCTGCCACTCGTCCTGGATGTAGTAAGCGGTGTTCTTGGCGTCGAACGTGCCCGAAGAGTTGAAGTAGTTCAACTCGACTTCCGTCGGGGTGCGGACGATGTAGTAGATACCCGCGCCGCCAAAGCCGAAGTTGTAGGCTTCAGGCGTCATGTGCCCGGCACCGATCAGGAAGTCACCGCCGTTACGAACGGCCGCTTCTTCGAGAGCGTTGTTCTCCATGTCGAAGCCGGCGCGAACGTGGTGGTCGCCGAAAAAGCTGAAGAACATGTCGACGTCCGCACGCCAGAACTTGCGTTCCGTGTTGTACGGGAAGCTACGACCGGTGACCGTCTGGCCATTGTAGTGACCAAGATACGGCACGCCATAGTTGGTGGCGCCGGTCGCGTTGATAGAACGCGGCAGGGAAGCCGAACCGGCGATACCGGAGTTGTCGAAACGGTCGCGCATGCGGCCGTAAGACGCCGAAACCGTCAGCCACTCATTCCAGTTGCCGGTGTACTTGGCAACATAGTTGACGCCGCCGAACTCGAACTCGTTCACCGACTTGGCGGTGCCGTAGGTGTCCGTGTCCGTCGCTTCGTCGTAGCTGTATTCGAGGTCGTTACGAACCGTCGTGTTGCGGGTGTCGAAGATCGTGAATTCGAAGTGATGATCGTCCCACGGAATGACGTCAAGCTTGGCGCCCCAGAACGGCTCGTTGTTCGAACGATCGAACGCCGTGCCGCCGACCGGATCATTGGTCAGGCTGCGGTTTTCACGAAGCTCGAGCAAGCCATAGAGGAAGATACGGTCTTCGATGATCGGACCGCCCGCTTCGATGATCGCCGAGTAAGAGTCGGACGTATCGGTTTCGGTGTGGCTGCTCGGACGGCAGGTCACCGAAGGAAGCGAACCACCGTTGTAACCGCCGGGAACTGCGCTGTCGTAGGCGCAGGTTTCGGTGTTATCGGCGTCGCCACGCAGGAAGTTCGGCGTCCAGTTAAGGTGGATCGCCGCCATGAAGTCGTTCGTGCCCTGCTTGGTAACGGCGTTGATGACGCCGCCCGTGGCGCGACCGAATTCAGCCGGATAACCGCCGGTCTTGATGTCGATCGACTGATAGAACTCGAACGGCACCTGAGCGGAGTTCAGGTAGTTGTCGAAGTTCGTCGTGTTCAGACCGTTGACGTAATAGGCGTTTTCAGCAACCGAAGAACCGCCGATGGAGGCGAGGTTACCGAAGGCGCTGTCGCCGAGGCTGGTGCCCGGAGCAAGCAGCGTGACCGCGGTCAGGTTACGGCCGATCGGGATGTCCTTGACGAGGTCCGGAACATCGATGTTGACGCCGGTCGTGGTCGACGTGAAGTCGAGGTTCTGACGCGTGCCGGAAACGACGATGTTCTCGCCAGAGCCAAGCTGAAGGTTTGCGCTTGCCGTCGTCGACTGGCTGACGCGAACGCCTTCAATGGTCTGCGACTGGCCGCCAGAGGCCGCCGTAACGTCATAGGAACCGACCGACAGACCCGAGAAGCGGTAGCCGCCCGTCGAAGACGTCGTCGTGGTGCGCGAGAAACCGCGGTCTTGCGACGTGATCGTAACCGTCGCCCCTGCAACGGGGTTGCCGCTCGAGTCGACAACCGTGCCGCCGACGCCGCCCGACGTGTAGTCCTGAGCCGAAGCCGGTGCGATGACCGCCGTCGACACAAGCGCCGTCGGCGCAAGAGCCGCAACGGCTGCGCCCATAAGAGCGCGTGTACGTATGGATTTAGCCATTTATCCCTCCGAGTTTAACACAATGCACGGGCCCCGAGGATTGAAGTCAGGACACGTACGCGTTCGCCCCCCCGTTGAATTAAGGGCACGATGATCGCCGGTTGCACTCCGGCAATTGTGGGACAAGCTATGGCCGTGAGCTCGATTCCGTCAATAAGCAATGAGTGTTGGGGCGCACTCTGAAAGTTAGTGTGGCAATATCACAACAAATATGGTTGCTGGTTTTTAACCATGCTTAATAACAGCTTAATGACACCGCAGGGGCGAAGATGAAATCATTCAAAGTCCATGAAACAGACCTTGGTAACGGGTTGCGTCAACGCGCTCACATCTACCGGGGCGGGAAAAATACCCCTGCCGTTTGCATCCCGGGCCTCACTCGCAACGCCGCCGATTTTGAAGAATTAGCTCATAGAATCATAAACTTGGGTCGTGATGTTATAGCGCTCAACCTGCGCGGCCGCGGCCCCTCCGACTACGACCCCGATTATCTCAACTATCACCCCCTCACCTATCGCGACGACGTCGTCAAAACCCTCGACGATCTCGGCGTCAGCGACGCTGTTTTCATCGGGACGTCGCTCGGCGGCATCACGACGATGCTGGTCAATCAGGCGGCCCGCGACCGGGTGAAGGCCGCCGTGATCAACGATGTCGGCCCGGACTTGGCGCCGGAAGGGATCGCCCGTATCGCCGGCTATGTGGGGAAAACCGCCGGACCGGCGGCGACCATTGAAGAGGCCGCCGAGCGCATCAAGGCGATCAACGGCGTCGCATTTCCGGATGCGCCGCAGGAAGACTGGATCAAATTCGCCTATCGGACCTTCCGGGAGACTGAAGAAGGCTGGGTTCTAGATTACGACCCGAATATCGCCCGCGCGCTTGCGGAAGTCGGCCCGGCGCCGGACCTGTGGCCGGCGTTCGAAAGCTTAAAGGAGAAGCCGACTCTGGTGATCCGCGGCGGGCTCAGCGATCTCCTGTCGCCGGAAATCGTCGGGCGAATGCGCGCCGTTCACCCGGATTTCGATTACGCCGAAGTTCCGCGGGTCGGCCATGCGCCGATGTTGAACGAACCGGCGGCGTGGGAAGCAATCGAAGGCTTCCTCGAAAAGCACGGTTAAACCGTCCGCCCATGAATACCGCATTCGGTTTTGGCGGCGCCGCGCCAGCGCCCGGCGCGGATGTCCTCGCCTTGCGCAACGGGATGGGTGCAAGGCCAGCAGCCGATCGACGGATATCCCTGCGCCGCCAGCGGGTGCGACGGCAACTCATGCTGTTGCGCATAATCGGCGACGTCGCCGCTCGTCCAGCGGATCAGCGGATTGACCTTGATATGCGTTGCGTTGGCTTCAAAGGAAGGGAGATTGGCGCGCCCGCCGCCGTGAAACTGTTTGCGCCCGGTAATCCACGCATCGAAACCGGCAAGCGCCGCCGAAAGCGGCTCGACCTTTCTGAGCGTACAGCAGACGTCAGCGTCGCGCTTCCAGAGATCGCCATCTGAGTCGCGGCTTTCCATTTCCTCCGCTAACGGATGAATGTCGCGAACATCCGTAAGGCCCAGCCTGTTCGCAAGCCTTGTCCGATAGCTCAGGGTCTGTGCGAAATGCTTGCCAGTATCGAGAAAGATCACCGGCGTCGACGGATCGATTTGCGCGACAAGATGCAGGAGCGCCGCCGATTCCGCGCCGAAGGAGGAGACCAGCGCGATGCGCCCGGGAAACGCCTCTTCTATCGCGAAACGCAATATTTCCTCGGCCGGAGCCGCGTTGAAGCGCATGGCGTAACGGCGCGCTTCGGCGTCCAGCGCATCGGTCTCCGGCGGTTCTATGCGCCTTAAGGGGATCACATTGGCGGTCATCGGCGTCACGCCGCCTCGGCTGCCGCGATGCGGCGGCGACAAACCGGAAGAGCGCCGTCCGCCGCCGGCTGATAGGCGAAGGAAAACTCTTCAAGCGCCGCTTCGGCGTCCCCGGCGGCGCCCGCAAACTCAAACCCGTCAAATCCGCAGCGCGCCATAAAGGAGAGCTGATCGCGCAAGACCTCGCCCCGCGCCCTGATCTCGCCCGTATAGGCGTAGCGCTCACGCAACAGGCGCGCCTGGGAATAGGCCCGCCCGTCCTTGAATGTCGGGAAATCGAGGACGATGACGCTGAACCCGGAAAGATCGCATCTTACATCAGCGAGCGGGACGTCGTTCGAGATGACAAGCGCTGTCGCCCCTGCATGCGCCTGAGGATTGGCGCGCCAGTCCTCAAGAGAGACTTCCTCTTGCGCTTCTTCCAGCGCGGGCAGGAGCCGTCCATGGGCGAGTTTAAGCAGCTTCATACAAAGCCTCCTTGAAAGGCCCGGCGCCGAGGCGCCGATACGTGTCGAGAAAACGTTCCCCGTCCTGACGATTGCCGCGATAAAAGCCGACAAGCTTTTCAACCGCATCGACCACTTGGGTCGACGACAGGCCGCGTCCGGCGATTTCGCCGAGCGACGCGTCCTCGGCGCCGGAGCCGCCGAGAGTGATCTGGTAGAATTCCTCGCCCTTCTTATCGACGCCGAGAATGCCGATATGGCCCACATGATGATGGCCGCAGGCGTTGATGCAGCCCGAAATCTTGATCTTGAGCTCGCCGAGGTCTTCCTGCACGCCGAGATCGGCGAACCGTTCCGCAATGGATTGAGCGATCGGGATCGAGCGCGCATTGGCGAGGGTGCAGTAATCGAGTCCCGGGCAGGCGATGATGTCGCTGACAAGGCCGATATTCGCGGTCGCCAGCCCCGCTCCGCCGAGCGCCGACCAGACGGCGTGAAGATCATCCTTTTTCACATGCGGCAGAACGAGGTTCTGCTCATGGGTCGCGCGGATTTCATCGAAGGAATACGCCTCAGCGAGATCGGCGACCGCTTCCATCTGCATATCGGAAATGTCGCCGGGGACGCCGCCAATGCTCTTGAGGGAAATGTTGACGATGGCGTAACCCGGCGCCTTGTGCGGCTTCGTGTTGACCCGCAGCCAGCGCGCGAAATCCTCATCGGCGGCGCGGGCGGCCTCAAGCTTTTCACTCCTATCAGACAGGTCTTCAAAATCCGGCGGGGCGAAGTACGCGCGAATACGCGCCGCCTCCTCCGCCGGGAGATCGACACCCCGGCCCTTGATCTTCGTCCATTCCGCCTCGACAAGGTCGGCGAACCGATCAGCGCCTTCCGAATTGACGAGAATCTTGATGCGCGCCTTGTAAAGATTATCGCGCCTGCCTTGCGTGTTATAAACACGCAAGATCGCCTCAAGATAGGAAAGCAGGTGCTCCTTCGGCAGGAACCGGCGGATCACATGGCCCACATAGGGCGTTCGCCCGAGCCCGCCGCCGACCAGCACTTCAAAACCAGCCTCGCCCGCCTCGTTGGGGTAAAGGCGCAAACCGATGTCATGAACCTTCACGGCAGCGCGGTCGTGATCCGACGCCGTGACGGCGATCTTGAACTTGCGCGGCAGGAACGAAAATTCGGGATGAAAGGTCGACCACTGACGGATCATCTCCGCATAGGGGCGCGGATCCTCGATCTCATCCGCCGTTGCGCCGGCGTAAGGGTCGGATGTGACGTTGCGGATGCAGTTGCCTGATGTCTGGATGGCGTGCATTTCAACATCGGCGAGATCATCGAGAATATCCGGCGTATCGACCAGCGCCGGCCAGTTGTATTGAATGTTCTGGCGCGTCGTGAAATGGCCGTAGCCCTTGTCGTATTTGCGCGCCACATGAGCGAGACGGCGCATCTGTTTCGACGACAGTGTCCCGTAAGGAATCGCAACGCGCAGCATATAGGCGTGAAGCTGCAGATAGAGCCCGTTCATCAGCCGCAGGGGCTTGAACTCGTCTTCGCTCAGCGCGCCGGAAAGGCGCCGCGCCACCTGGCCGCGAAACTGCGCGACCCGTTCGGCGACCAGTGTCGCGTCGAATTCGTCGTAGCGATACATCAGGCCGCCCCCTCATAGGGAGAAAGCGACAGGTCGTTTTCGACGCGCGCGATCCACGTCTCAACAGCGGGGAAATCGCCAAGATCAAAGCCGCCGTCTCCGGCCATGCGCGTATAGGCGACGAGTGATATGTCCGCGAGGGTCAGCGACGAACCGGCGAGATAGGAAGCGTCAGCAAGCGCATCTTCCAGCCTGGTCAACGCATCAAGTCCCTTCTTCATGAGCCCGGGATCGATCTCTTCATCCGGTTTTTTCAGGAACGCCTTGAGAAACCGACGCACCGCAATAGACGGCTCATGGGAATATTGCTCCCAGAACAGCCACTCATCGAGTTGCGCGCGGACATAAAGGTCGCTCGGCAGCAGCGGGCTGTCGTTAAGGGCCGCGAGATAAAGAATGATCGCATTCGATTGCGACAGTTTGCGGCCGCCGGGAAGAATGACGGCCGGAACCTGCCCCGCCGGATTGATTTTCAGAAACTCGGGCGTGCGCGTTTCGCGCTTCAACACGCTGGTCTCGACCCAGTCGTAATCGAGCCCGATGTAATCCGCTATCCATTTGACCTTGAGGCAATTGCCGCTGATTGAATCGCCATAGATCGAAAGCCTGTTCATTGCGATGCTCCCGCCTGAAGCCCAAGGTCCGGCCTTACGGTCGGTCCGGATGTTCTGATCGTTTCGCGCAAGGTCTCGCGGCCGGCCGGCGCGCCTTCGCCGTCGATTTCGATGAGGTAAGCGTCGGTGATTTCTGCGGTTCGGCTCTTTGCGGCCGCGAGCACCGGCGCGGCGTCCGCATTGTCGAACCGGGCGGCGGCGCAAAGATGCGGCGTCCATTGATCATCGTCGCCGAGATAAACGACGGCTCCGTCATCGAGCCGGTTTGCAGTAACGGCTTTCATGCGACGCGCCTTTCCCGTTGCGCAAGGTCGGCGAGCGTTTCGCCGTCAGCGAGCGCCGCAACCTCACCGATCACGAGGATGGCGGGACCCGAGACATGCCCGGCGTCGATCAGGCGGCCGAGATCGCCCAGCGTTCCCTTGACGACTTTCTGATCCGCGCGCGTTCCATTTTCGATCACCGCCGCCGGGGTCGCGCCATCGCGGCCATGGGCGATCAGCCGTTCGGCGATCGCGCCAGCCTTGCCGACGCCCATATAGACGACGAGCGTATTTTGAAGCGCCGCCAGCGCGGCCCAGTCGAGGGCGGGGTCCTCATCACCCTTTGCGTGGCCGGTCACAAACGTGACCGCTAGGGAGTGCTCGCGATGGGTGAGAGCAAGGCCTGCGCTGGCGGCGCATCCGGTCGCGGCGGTGACGCCGGGGGTGACATGGGCGGGTATGCCGGCTTCTCGAAGCGCATCGAGTTCCTCCCCGCCGCGGCCGAATATGAATGGATCGCCCCCCTTGAGACGGACGACGGTTTTGCCTTCCCGCGCGAGCGCGATCATTCGCGCTTCGATTTCGCGCTGGGGAACGGCGTGGTTCGCTTTCGCCTTGCCGACATAAAACCGTTCGGCGTCGCGCCTGGCGAGCAACAGGATTTCGTCGCTGACGAGGCGGTCATGAAGAATGACGTCTGCGCTCTGTAAAAGACGCAGCGCCTTGACGGTCAGGAGATCGGGGTCGCCCGGTCCCGCGCCGACAATATGCACGACGCCGGTCTTTCGATCCGTCTGCGGACGGTTAACCGCTTCGAGCATCGTCTCATGGGCCCTGGCGTCGTCGCCGGCGAGAACCGCCGCCGCGATCGGTCCGCTGAAAAAAGCTTCCCAGAAGGCGCGGCGGGCGGG